>Ga0169931_10002764_pt1 | contig 28332 bp, 25 predicted proteins | sample Kivu_15m_20L_FD_129675 | JGI IMG/M metagenome (GOLD analysis project Ga0169931, IMG submission 129675) | Freshwater microbial communities from Lake Kivu, Western Province, Rwanda to study Microbial Dark Matter (Phase II) - Kivu_15m_20L... | ecosystem: Environmental > Aquatic > Freshwater > Lake...
CTGCCGCCGCATTGCAGGCCGCATTCCCGACCCAAAGCGCGTATTCGGCGTTCCGCGGTTGCAGCTCCGCCGCTTTCTCGAAATGCGGCAGGGCGTCCGACGGCTTCTGACGGGCGAACTCCAACCGCCCATAGGTGTGATGCCATCGGGCGTTGGACCGGTTGGCGGATGCGCTCGCTTTCAGCGCGGATTCGGCGCGCGCGAACTCATTCGCCCGGATGAGGGACATCACCTGGTCATCGTTGAACGTGGCTTGGAAGAGGAGGAGGACGAGGAGGATCATGTGGTGAGCGAAAGGTGAAAGGCGATAGGCGATAGGCGATAGGCGATAGGCGATAGGCGATAGGCGATAGGCGATAGGCGAAAAATAATTGATTTCCATCCTACCATCCTACCGTCTTACCCTCTTACCGTCTTACCGTCTTACCTTCATCCACTCATGAGCATCACCTCCTCCGGCCTCTGGTCCGACATCAAAGGGGCCGTCGCCGGCAACGAATACGATTTCACCACCGGTTCCATCGGCCGCGCCATCCTCCTGCTGTCCATCCCGATGGTCTTGGAGATGCTCATGGAATCGGTGTTCGCGGTGGTGGACATCTTCTTCGTGTCGAAGCTCGGAGCCGAAGCCGTAGCGGCCGTGGGGCTCACCGAAGGCATGATGACCATCCTCTACGCCATCGCCATGGGCTTGAGCATGGGCACGACCGCCATCGTGGCGAGGCGGTATGGCGAGGGCGATCCCAAGGCCGCGGCACGATCGGGCGTGCAGGGTATCATCGTATCGGCCCTGGTCTCCATCCCCTTCATGATCGCCGGCATCTTCTACGCGCCGCAGCTCCTGGGCCTGATGGGTGCCTCGGAGACCATCCGCAGCGAACTGACCTCCTACACCGCGATCATGCTGAGCGGCAACATCGTGGTGGTGCTGCTCTTCGTGATCAACGCCATCTTCCGCGGGGCGGGCGACGCGGCCATCTCCATGCGCGTGCTCATCGCAGCCAACGCCTTGAACATCGTGCTCGATCCCATCCTCATCTTCGGTTGGGGGCCCATCCCCGCCATGGGCATCACTGGCGCGGCGGTGGCCACGGTCTTCTCGCGCGGCGTGGGCGTGGCCTATCAGTTCTGGTTCCTGGCCGGGCGTTCCAACCGCATCCGCCTGGAGCACGCCGACCTGAAGCCCGACCTTCCGGTGATGGGAACCCTGGTGCGGCTCTCCCTCGGCGGCATCGGCCAATTCCTCATCGGCACGGCGAGCTGGGTGGTGCTCATCCGCATCCTGGCCGAGTATGGCAGCACTGTGCTGGCCGGGTACACCATCGCCATCCGGATCTTCATCTTCTCGCTGCTCCCGAGCTGGGGCATGAGCAACGCCGCAGCCACCCTTGTCGGGCAAAACCTGGGCGCCGGCAACCCCGATCGCGCCGAACGCTCGGCCTGGACCTGCGGCGGCGTGAACACCGTCTTCCTGGTGATGGTGGGCATCAGCTATTTCCTCTTCGCGGAGTGGATGATGCGCATCTTCACGTCGGATGTCGACGTGATCGCCGTGGGCGTGCGCTGCCTGAAGATCATCAGCGTCGGATACCTGATCTACGGCATGGGCATGGTGATGGCGCAATCCTTCAACGGCGCGGGCGACACCCTGACCCCGACCGTCATCAATTTCATCGGCTTCTGGATCATCGAGATCCCTCTGGCCTGGTTCCTGGCCCAGGAATTGGGCTGGCGCGAAGATGGCGTGTTCTGGTCCATCGTGGTCGGCGAAAGCTCGCTCGGTCTCATGGCCATGTGGTGGTTCCGCAAAGGGTATTGGAAGGCGAAGAAGGTCTAAGCCTCGTCGACCATCGCGTTATACGCCTCGATCTCCTCGTTCAGAAGGAAATCCGTATCGGTGGGGATGAAGCGTTTCAATCCGAAAGGTTCGAAGACAGCCATCCGATCATCGGACGTGATCAGTTCCAAATTTCTGGAGATGGCTTGCCAGGCGATCATCCGGTCGAATGGATCTTTGTGAACCATTTTCGCCAAAGCGATAGAGCTTGCAGCTTCTTCAGGACTCAACTCGATCAGCGTAATTTCAAGTGTCTTAATTATGTCAATTAATTCTTCCATTCGCAGATCTACGATCGGCAGTTTCTTCAAACCTGATTTGATGGAAATCTCCCACAAACTCACAGCTGAAACATGAAGGTTATGTTCGGAATCTCGCAAATACATTCCGACAGATCGCTGTAAGCGATTCGGATTGTACATCATCCAAATCAAAACGTGGGTATCAACCAAACAGTTCTTCATCGGACATCACAAAATCTGCAGGTATTTCCACGGGTCCTCGATGACGTAGCGCACCGAGTTCACGAGGTTTTTTTTTCGTTTTAGGAATCGGTACAACCATCGCAATGGGTTCTTTCGCCCGGCCGAACACCACTTCGATGGATCGCCCCTGCTCGACCTCCTTCAGCACCTCGGAAAAGCGCGCTTTCAGCTCGCCGACGGTCATTTGTTTCGTGTTCATACGCCGAAAGTAGGCGCTTCTTGACAAGTTGTCAAGTTGGAATTCAGTCGATCACCGCCATGATCCGCTTCCAGATCTCATCATCATATCCTGAGATCGCCCAGGCGCTGGAGATTCCCTCGTCGCCGAGTCGAACGACGACCAAATCGCGCGACGGCACCACATAGATCTTCTTGTCGTCTTTGCCCAATCCGGCAATCAGATCCGCCGGGGCGGATGGAATCAGCGGTCCCTGATTCACCTGGCGAAGAATGGGTTGCAGATAATTCGCCTGTCCGTTGAGCCACCATAAGTAGCCGTAGGCGGGATTGAGTGTCTGCGACGGACGCGTCATCGCCTCGACAAACGCCTCCGGCACCGCGGACGGACGTCCATCCCATCGCCCCCTGTTCGCGATGAACCACCCCCATCGGGCCGCATCACGCGTGGTGCTCACAAACACATTCCCATTGTTCAGAAACCACGTGGCTTTCGAGCTCATGCCCAGCGGATCGCGCACATGCGTCGCCGTGTACTGGTTCCGGGTGCGACCCGTGGCCGCCTCCAGGGCATCGATCAGCCGCAGATACGAGGCATTGTGATAGGCCCAGCGTGTGCCCGGCGCCGCCTGATAGGTGAGGCAGGATGGGGTTTCGCAATCGAAACCGTTCAATCCGTCATGAAACTCATTGAAGCCGGCCGTCATGGTGAGCTGATGCCGGAGCGTGATCGCCGATTCCTGCGCGGTCGTCATCGACGTCCATCCCGAGCCCAGATACGTGCGGCTCGGGTCATCCAAGTCCAGCGCTCCCTCTTTTTCAGCCACGCCGACCAGGTATGCGGTCAAGGTCTTTCCCGCCGAGGCCCATAAATACGCGGTGTCGCGATTCCATCCGTTCCAATATCGTTCATGCGCGATCCTTCCCTTGTGCAGAATGATGAATCCGTACGTGGACGTCGACTCCAAATACGAATCCAGCGCGGGTAAGGCGGAGGTGTTCCATTTCAGGGATGCCGGTGCCACGGTTTCCCACTCACCGACCGCATCGGCCGGAGGGAAATACGCCTCGGGCTCCTTTGGCGCACTCGAACGCTCACAGGCCGTGAACAGGAGAAGAAGACTAATCGCGGATGAACGGATCACTGAATTTGGGGTCTGTGCGGAGGGGCTCGTCCGTCAAGGTCTGCATGAAGGCGACCAAGGCATCGATCTGCGCCTCACTGAGATTCAGACGCAGGGGTTGGGAACCGTCCGGACCGGGTGCCCCGCGCAAGCGGTTGTCCAGCGATGGCCCCGCCTGGATACCGGTGTTGTAATGGCGCACCACCTGATGGAGGGTCGAGAAACGTCCGTCATGCATGAAGGCGCCATCCAAGGCCACACTTTTCAAGGACGGGGATTTGAAGACGGTGGTCTGGTTCAGATCCAATCCGTTGCCTCGGGAACCGGCCGAGAGGGCGAAGGTCGGTGGCACGTGGCAGCTGGCGCATCCGGCCGCACCTGTCGAAGCGGGCGACGCTGGGGTCAGGAAGAGACGTTTGCCAAGATTCTGTTGGGTGGTGTAATTCGGGAAATCGGCACCCAGATTGCCGCCGACCGATGCCAAACCGCTGTCGAACGCGCTGTTGACCGACACCATGCTCCGCACGAACTGGGCCAGGGCGCGTTGGATGCGGTCTTCGGTGATCGCGGGATCACCGAAGGCGGCCTTGAACAAAGGCGGATAGTACGTCAGGTCCCCCATCCGCCCGATCACTGCCCCCATCCCGCCATGGGCCGCATCGAAACCCATTTCCAACGGATCTTGGATGGGTTTCGTGGCCTGATCTTCGAGATTCGGAGAGCGACGGTCCCAAAACATGGTCCCGTTCGCAAAAAAACGAGTGTTGGTCAACCGCATGGAATGCGCCCCGGTCAGTCCGCCCTCGAATCCGACACTTCTGATCCGGGTATCGGAAAAACCGACCGATTGGACATGACACGTCGCGCACGATACCGTCCGGTTCCGGCTCAGCTGCGTGTCGTAAAACAGGACGCGGCCCAAGGTGGCGCCGATATCCGTGACCGGGTTCGATGCCGGCGTGTTGTCGGTGCCGCGCACCGCCGGCGTGTAATGCGGCGGGTAAACCGGCGCATAGCTTGGCAGCTTGTCCAGATCGATGGTCAACACCGATGAGACCGGATCCGGCTTGGCAACCGGGGCAACCGACTCCGCGCGGCACCCCACAAGCGACATGACCAGCAACCAGTGATGTGTTTTCATGATGAACCTACACAGGATCGGGTATAAACCCCCAATTACATCAACCATGATACGGTATTCCTTCTCACGGAGGTGGCCATCGTTCCGGAATCCGTGCCATGCGCGACAGGTTTTTCAGATTTCCGCCATTATACCCTTGTGAGAAGGAGACCTGAACCGACCCTTTTCCATAGCGCATGACTACAGTCCATCCAGGGCCGGGGGGGTGACGACCTCCCGGCCTTGTTTTCATCCTTCCCCCGCATGGCATTCCTTGCACTTCTTTGGTTTCAACTTGCCCCGGCCGTGGCGATCACGGAGTTCCATTATGATGCGTCGGAACCCTCGCCCGGTTATGTGGAAATCCGGAACACCACTTCGGAAGCCATCAATCTGCGGAACTGGCGTTTGCAGCGACGTCAGGTATCCAATGAGACCAACCGGCTGATTTCAGCGACCGACCTCATCCTGCCGGCTGGCGCCCGACTTGTTCTCTGTGCGGACGGTTCGCTGATGCGTGCCGCATACGGGGAAGGCCCGTGGCATGCCATGGCCCGATATCCGACCTTCAACCGTACCACGGCCGATGAGATCCGTCTGTTCGATGCCACCAACGGTCGCGTGGACTCCCTCCAGTACACACCCGGCATCTGGATCCGGGGCACCGCGCACGAACGCCGTTCCGAAACCGTGGAAGCCACGATTCCGGAGAACTGGGCGCCCGGTTTCTCCCCTGGCCGACCGAACCAAGCCCGCCCCCCCGCCACTCCCTTGCGGATTTCCGCGATCGGCATCCGCGCGCCAGACGAGATCCGCATCCGGTTTGATCGGCGTTTGGACCCCGCGACATTCGGCTGTGCCGACTGCCTGACCGCGAACGGACATCCGCTCCCGTTCGCGTCCGTCGGTCAGGATTGGGTGACCGCCCGGTTGCCGGACGGGCACCGCACCGTCATGACCCTGTCGGGTATGGCGGACATCTTCGCAAATCCGGTTCGGGATACCCTGTTCATCATACAAACGGATCATCCGACCCCGCAACGCGACCACCTGATCCTGAACGAGCTTCTCCTTTGGGCGCCGACGCCGTTCATCGAAATCCTCAACGTCACAGACCAGGCGTTCGATCTCGCCGGGGTTTCGGTGAACGGTCGCGCCCTACCACGTGAGTCGCTCGGGGATGGATTCCATGTGCCGATCCCCATCCATCCGGAAACGGTGGCAGTGTTTTCGAACCTGCCATCGTTCAACCGGACAAGCGGTGGCATCGGTCTGCGTTCCGCGGTGGGCGGATTGTTGGACACCCTGCGATATGCCGCCTCCAGCTGGCCCTTCGCTTCGGATGCCCGGTCGGTGGAGCGCATCGACCCGGCGAATCCCGGCAACGATCCGACGAACTGGGCGGCACATCCGACCGGTCATTCCCGAGCGGCGGACAACCACCATCGCAACTCGGTATCGGACTTTCCCGAACCCGAGATGGTCGACCTTCACGCGGCGGGCGTCCGCATCCGGTTTCCGCGGTTCATCCTGCCGGTCGCGGAGAGCCGCGTGGACGTGGACGGAACGTCCGCAGCACTGCGACCGGTCGATCCGATGACCGCCGACACGTGGTATGCCGAGGCAACGGACGGCCGCGAGCTTCGCATCCGGCATCGCGGGCGATGGTACGGTCCATGGCCCGTGGCTCGGATTCCGGAACCGGGCGATCTGCGGTTCAACGAGATCCTGTACCAACCGCATCAGGAACGGTACAGCGGCCGCCCCGACCAGCCGCAGTTCGTCGAAATCCACAACCCCACCCCGAACGCGATCTCGCTCGAAGGCCTGCATCTGACCGACGCACCGGACAAACATGGCCAGGTCATCCGCATCCACCCCGTCCGCACCGACCGGCGCTGGATCCCACCCGACGCGTATGCGGTGATCTACGCCGACACCGCGGCCGTCTGGACCTCAACCCGACTCCATCGCGCCTTTGCCGACGTCCCCGCCGACGCCACGCTCCGCGCGCACCGCAGCACCTTGTCGCTCACCAACAGCGGCAAGGAGATCCGCCTCGCCCGAGCCGACGGCACCTTCCTCGATTCCGTCCGGTATGCGCCCGCCATGCACCATCCCAAACGGACGGATCCGGCCGGCATGAGCCTGGAGAAGATCGACCCCCGCCTGCCGTCGCACATCCCGACCAACTGGACCACGACGGCCGATCCGGCCGGCGGCACACCCGGACGACCCAACTCGGTGATGCGGATGCCGGATACCCCCCGCGAACGTGCCGGTATCGCCGCCGACCCGAATCCGTTCCGAGACCGCCAAGCCATCCACATCCGCGCCGACGAACCCGATTACCTGATCCGATTGCGCATCTACGACCGCTTCGGCCGCCTGATCCGAACCCTTTCGAGCGGCGATCCGCTCGGCAACGGCCGCTATTGGTGGTGGGACGGCCTCCGCGACGACGGGCAGGCGCCTGGAATGGGACTCTACATCGCCGTGGCCGAACTCCATGGCAGTTCCTTCGCCGCCAACCGGACACTTCGGCTTGTGCTGGTACTTGCCCGTAACTGACCGGACCCGTATCCTTGGGCCTCATGAGCACCCGTCCTTCCTCGGCCATCGGGGTCTTCGATTCCGGCATCGGCGGCCTGACCGTCGTGAAATCCATCCGCCACCACCTCCCCGAAGAACACATCGTCTACTTCGGAGATACCGCACGCGTACCCTATGGCATCAAATCAACGGAAACCGTGCGTGAATATGCCCTTCAAATCACGGATTTCCTGCTCAGCCGCGATGTGAAAATGATCGTGATCGCATGCAACACGGTTTCCGCCGCCGCGGAAACGCAGGTCCGCCAGCGGGCCACCCCCATCCCCGTGATCGGCGTGGTCGAAGCGGGCGCCCGCGTCGCCGCCGAACATGCCGGCCCCCACGGGTCTGTCGGCATCATCGGAACCTTGGCCACCGTCGCCTCAGGAACCTACGAATCCTCCATCCACGCCATCCAACCCGGCCTGAAGGTGCGTTCGACCGCCTGTCCGCTCCTCGTGCCTTTGGCCGAGGAAGGCTGGTTGGACAACGAGGTGGCCATGCTCACCCTCCGTCATTACCTGAGCGAATTCGACGGCCAACCCTTGGATGCCCTCATCCTCGGGTGCACCCATTACCCCCTCTTCAAGGAATCCATCCGGACCATCCTCCCCGAATCGGTGACCATCATCGACGCCGCCGATGCCGTCGCCGCCCGGGTCGACGCAACCTTGCGTGCCAGCGGCATGCGACACCTCGACGGGCCTGGATCCCTCGAATGCGTCGTCAGCGACAAACCCCAACGTTTCCAAACCTTGGCCGAACGGTTCCTCGGCCGCCCGGTCGACCGCATCGACGTGGTCAGTGTGGCCTGATCATAGCAAATGGCTGGCCAGGCTGGCCAACTCGGACCGCTCCCCTTTTTCCAACGTCACATGGGCGTACAAGGGGTTGTCCTTGATCCGGTCGATGAGATACGACAACCCGTTCGATTGCGCATCGAGGAAGGGCGTGTCGATCTGGAAAATATCCCCCGTGAAGATGATCTTCGTATTCTCTCCGGCACGCGTGATGATGGTCTTCACTTCGTGTGGCGTCAGATTCTGCGCTTCATCGACGATGAAGATGATGTTCGACAGCGAACGGCCGCGGATGTAGGCCAAGGGCACGATGTGCAGCTTCTCCTGTTCGACCATCTCCTCGATCTTGCGGTATTCCTTGTCCTTCTCCCCATACTGGTTCTTGATGAAGCTCAGATTGTCCCACAAGGGCTGCATGTAGGGGTTGATCTTGGACTTGATGTCGCCCGGCAGGAACCCGATATCCTTGTTGCTCAAGGGGACGATCGGCCTGGCCAGATAGATCTGCCGGAAATCGCGACGCTGCTCCAAGGCTCCCGCGAGCGCAAGCAAGGTTTTTCCCGTTCCCGCCGACCCCGAAATGGTGACCAAGGGCACCTCCGGATTCATGATCGCATGCAAGGCGAACGACTGCTCCGCGTTCCGCGCCTTCACACTCGCCGCCATCTCGCGGGCCACCCGTTCGACCTTGCCGGTCTTCGCATTGTAGGTGGCCAAGGCCGTCACCTTGCCGCACGTCAGGGTCAGATATTGGTTCGCGATCGGCCGGCCGGCCATCACCTCCGATGCCTCCACCTCGCCATTCACATACAGACGGTTCAACACCTCGGCATCCTCCACATCCACCTCCACCTTGCCGGTGTACAGATGGTCGACGTCCTTGACCTTGCCGGTCTCGTAATCTTCCGCCGGCAGATTCAAGGCCCGGGCCTTGAGCCGCAGGTTCACATCCTTGGTCACCATGATCACCTTGCGATCCGTCTCCGTCTCCGCCAGCCGCATCGCGGAATTCAGAATCCGGTGGTCATTCTTGTGCGTGCCGAACGCCTTGCTCGAATCCACACGGGAAGCCTCGTCCACCAGCACCTTCAGACGCCCATGGGTCGGACCGTCCAAAGCGATCCAGTTCTGCATCAGGTTCTTGTCCGACAACTTGTCCAGATTACGGATGAACTCCCGCGCATGGAAGTTGATCATCGAGTTGCCCTTCTTGAAGGTGTCCACCTCCTCGAGAACCGTGATCGGTAACGCCACATCGTGCTCCTCGAAATTGTAAATGGCGTCGAAATCGTACAAAATCACGGAGGTGTCTAAGACGAAGATCTTGTTCGGATTCTTCGCAACGGTTTTCCTAGGCATGCGCGGATTCAGGATTCAGGATTCAGGTGGTGGGATCATGTGATGCAAGGCGATGGCACCGGCAACGGCGGCGTTCAGGCTTTCGACGAATGCCGTGAGACCATGGATGGCGACCGAGCGGTAGCCGGCGGCCCGGACCTCATCCGACAACCCCTTGCCCTCGTTGCCAACCACCAGCACAGCCGACGGATCCGGCTCCAGATCCGTCAAACGCGAGGATGCGGGTCCGCCATCCAGCACATACACCCGGCGGCCCGCCGATGCGGCTTCCCGGAGGAAGGTCACGATGTCGCCACTGGCGTACGGCACCGCTCCCGTGGCACCAGCGGTGCTGCGCACCACCTTGGGCTGGAAGGGATCGGCCGTTCCGGTTCCCAGAAACATCCCCGCCACCCCGAACCAGGCGGCGGAACGGATCAGCGTACCGAGATTGCCGGGGTCCTGAAGTCCGTCCAGAGCCAAAATGACGCCCGTGGCGCGGATCAAATCCGAAACGGACACCGGTGGCGGACTCTCGCAGATGGCGATCACCCCTTGGGACCGCTCCGTGGTGCGAAGTGCGTCGAAATCGGCTTTGGACAGGGTTTGAACCGATGCGACCGCCTCGGGCGCATCTCGACCATCCGTGAACACCGCGACCACATTCAGGTGCCCGTTCCGAATAATCTGTTCGACGCTGCGACGCCCTTCCGCGATGAACTGGCCTGATGAAATGCGATGCTTCTTGGATGACAACTTGCGGATGTCGGTGCGTTTTTGCCGGCTCAGCATACCGGAATGTAGCCAATTTTGTAGATTGGAACCGCTATGCGGCGCCCACATTTTTTGATCGGTTTCGCCCTCTTGGCGCCAGTCGGAACGGCCGCCCAAAGCGCAACGGGCGAAACCGGCTTCCTACGTGAGTATGACGCCATCCACTGGCGGCATGCATCCACCCTAACGGCCTCATCGGGCGTGTTCGACATGCGGTTCGACAACCGGTTCGCATCCCGTTTTTTCCTGCTGAACAACGAGGCCCGAAACATCCAGGACGAACGCCAGCAGCACCTGCGGCTTACCACCGGGTTTTTCCCGACGATCGCTCTGGCCACCGATATCCGGTCGTTTGAATTCAAAAGCACACGCACCCGTCAAGACGTGGCCTTGGTCGGTCTGGAAGTCCGACCGGTCGCGGAAATCCGGACCCGTGCCCAGATCGGTGTGATGTCGGACGAACGGAACAGCGCTCCCGACCGTGGCGCCGTATTCGGCCTGGAGGCGTGGTCGCCCGGGTTCGGGTTCGACGCCTGGCATCTGGATCCGTACGCCGCGGTCGAAGTGGCCGACATCCGCCCCCGACGCTTCGTGACCTCCCGGTACGGCACCCGGATCGCGTATGCCGTTGCCGAATACCGGCTCGATGCGGGCGTGATGCACAGCCTGGCCAGGCGTGAAAGCTATGCGACCTCCAGCATCCTGAACACCGCCGAATCCCCCTACATCGAGTCCATCCGGATCGACACGACCCTCGTGCATCTTGAAAGCCGGTTTCCCCTCGGCCGAACCTGGAGCGGTCGGCTGCGGTTCGACCTCGTCAACCAACTCCGTCATGTGCGGAACCGGAACCGGCCCGACGACACCGCCGTGCCCTTGTACAATTCGAAATCCATCCGCCAATCGCTCGATTCACAGGTTGAATTGGTGCGCCAGGGCCGATCCCTCACATCGCGGTTCGGGTTGACGGCAGGCGGCGGCGTCCGGGATTCCCGGTTGACCGACACCGACGGCCTTCCCTCGGACCAGGTTCAGCGACGCGCCGACATCCTCACCAACGCCAACTTCAACCAGAACCGGTTCGAGCTGTTTACCCAGCAGGTCTGGCAGGCGTCGCACCGGCAACGCGTCGAGATGTTCGGTTCTTCGAGCATCCTGCGGTACGACACGCCTGAAACCAATCCCGACGACCGGGACGAGCTGGCCCTGCACCTGCGCGTGCGCCATGACCTGATCCTGAGTCCATGGTTTTCCATCGGATGGATGGCGGCCGGTGAGGCCCTGCATCTGGTGTATCTGCACGCCGACCGCAGCATCGAAAACAATTGGCGCCGATCCATCCGACTGGCTCCCGAATTCACCTGGTCGCCCACGGCCGACATCCACTGGCGCAATGCCTTCCTGATCCGGGCGAACTACACCGTGGAGGACTTCGAACTGGCCGGCCGGGTCAAAAACGACCAAGCGTCCAGGGAACTGGGTCTGCGCAGCACCGTCGACTGGGCATTCATGCCCGGGTGGTCGATCCAAGCCGACGCAGGCCGGAACGAGCTCCGCATCGGCCGACTGCTGTGGTCCGAATTCCGGGAAATCCCTCTTGACACACTGGTGACGATCAACGCCGAGGCCGCTCTCCGGCATCAGATCGGCCATGGCGTCTGGTCGGCGGGCATTCGGTTCTTCCACAAGTCCGACTTCATCCTGCGCGCGCAAAACACCATCGATGTCGACGGCGCGCCCCTGTCGCGCATCGGTCCCGGCCTGCAGACAACCCTCCAATGGGGGCCTACCGTCGCGATCGACTGGCCCATGCCCGGAGGGCATCAGATCCTGCTTCGCGGATGGATGCAATGGCAGGAGACCCGGACCCGACTGTATGTGACCTACCCGACCATACATGAGGCCGCGTTCCGACGGGCCGAGCAGACCCCCGAACGACGCACCTACCCGAATGTGGATATGACGGTTCGTTTCCGGTTCTGACAGGCCGAATCCCTATCTTGGCGACATGAACGATCCACGCCTATCCGCCCTCGGTCTGACCGATCACAATGCCGGCACGACAACCGGCATCCGGACCCTCACCTCCGGTTCCGGGCCATCCCTCGCCTCGCATTCCCCGATCGATGGACGCCTGATCGGCACCGTCAGCCAGACCGGCAAGGCCGAATACGACGAGGTCGTGGCCAGGGCACAGTCCGCCTTCCTGGTTTGGCGCAACCTCCCCGCCCCGAAACGCGGTGAGATCATCCGTCAGATCGGAGACAAACTTCGTGCGCACAAGGATGACCTGGGCTACCTCGTATCCCTCGAAATGGGCAAGATCCTGCAGGAAGGCCTGGGCGAAGTGCAGGAGATGATCGATATCTGTGACTTCGCGGTCGGTCTTTCGAGGCAGCTGTACGGACTGACCATGCATTCGGAGCGCCCCGACCACCGCATGTACGAGCAGTGGCATCCCTTGGGCATCGTCGGGGTGATCTCCGCCTTCAACTTCCCGGTGGCCGTCTGGAGTTGGAACGCGATGATCGCCGCTGTTTGCGGAGATGTGGTCATCTGGAAACCATCGGAAAAGACACCCCTTTGCGCTGTCGCCTGCCAGAATCTGATCCGCGACGTGCTGCGCGCCAACGAGGTGCCCGATGGTGTGTTCAGCCTGGTCACCGGCGGACGCGACGTTGGCGAATGGATGTCGAACGACCCGCGCGTGCCACTCGTCTCCGCCACCGGCTCCATCCGGATGGGCAAACAGGTGGCTCAAACCGTCGCGGCGCGCCTCGGCCGCTCCCTCCTCGAACTGGGTGGCAACAACGCCATCATCCTCACCCCGCAAGCCGATCTGGAAATGGCCATTCGGGCTACCGTTTTCGGTGCGGTGGGAACGGCGGGTCAACGTTGCACCTCGACCCGCAGGCTGATCGTCCATGAGTCGATTTTCGATACCGTCAAAGACCGGTTGGCAGCCATCTATGGCAACATCCGTGTGGGAAACCCCCTGGAACCGGGTACCCTGGTCGGGCCACTGATCGATCTGGATGCGGTGGACGCCATGCAACGGGCCCTCGCCGAGCTGAGGAACGCCGGCGGCACCCTTGTCTGCGGTGGGGAGGTGATCGGCGATACCTATGTGCGGCCGGCCATCTGCATCGCGAAGAACGAATACCCCGTGGTGCAGGAGGAGACCTTCGCGCCGATCCTGTATCTCATTCCGTATTCGGAACTGGACGAAGCGATCGCGCTCCAGAACGGCGTCGTGCAAGGACTCAGTTCGGCCATCTTCACCTTGAACCTGCGTGAGGCCGAGCGATTCCTCGGCGTGGCCGGCTCCGATTGCGGCATCGCGAACGTGAACATCGGCACCAGCGGTGCGGAAATCGGCGGCGCCTTCGGAGGTGAGAAAGAGACCGGGGGCGGACGCGAGTCCGGTTCCGACTCATGGAAGGCCTATATGCGGCGCCAGACGAACACCATCAACCACGGAACCACGCTGCCCTTGGCCCAGGGCATCACGTTCGATATCTGATCAACCGATCGGCGATCCGTTCGGCGTACACCCGGTGCGAGGGTTTCATGAGAACGCTGCGCAAGACCGTGACCATCGGCGCATCCGCCACCAGGCCGTTCCGATCCGCCCATTCGGCGGATGGCATCCGGTACAGGCTCACGAACACCCCGGTCGGGCCATCCCGCATCCCCCGGCGGAACACATCCTCCGATGCGCGGCTGATCTCGCTGACACGTGTGAACCGACCGGTCGGATAATAGACGACGATGTCAAGGGTTGGCTCCTCGACCAGGGCAAACGCGCCGGTCCGTGTCACAGCCTCCGCAAAAACGACCGCCGCATCGCGGCACGCCTGCAGGATGCGCCCCAAACCGCGGTCCTTCTCAAATGGAACGGCTTGCATGGTGGCCCATAAGGCGGCGGCGGCGGCACCGGCCCGGGAACACTCCAGACTGATCTCACCCAGATGCAGGTCGTCGGATGAGAAATAGGTGTACGGCGAATCGTGTTTGTAAAATCGCCCGACGGTCGGATCCCGGAACAGCACACAGCCACATCCATACGGTTGCAATCCGTGCTTATGTGGGTCGACGACCAGGCTGTCCACGAGTGCGGTGGCATCCCAGTGCCGCCCGCCCAGCAGTTTGAAAAAACCGCCGTAGGCGGCATCCACGTGGATGCGGAGCCCGCGCTCGCGCGCCGTCGGCAACAGGTCGTCGAGTGGCTCCACATGACCCGTGCCGGTGGTGCCCATCGTCACCACGATGGTGCCGACATCCGGAATGGCGACCGCCTCGCGGATGTCATCCAGAACAAGGCTTGGAATGCCAAGCACCTCGCACATGCGGGTGTGGGTGTAGTGGGCTTCGCGAGAACACACGATTCGTTTACCCGGATGGCATTTCGAGGCGACCCAGAGCGCCTCCAGATTCGCGACCGTACCGGAACTCGTCAGATGACCCAAGGCGGATTCGAATCCGAACAATCGCCCCAGAACGCCGACAACCTCTTTCTCCAGCTCCGATGTGGGCGGCCCACCATCCAACGCGTGGTTGTTCGGATTGACAGATGCCGCCAACGCATAGGCCGCCCAGGCGACCGGATGCGGAGGTTTGAGCATCTGACCGGCATAATAGGGTGAATGGAAGGGGTAGTTTCCCATCAACCGACGCGCCAGCTCATCGAGTACCGACGGCCAGTGCGCCTCGTTCTCCCGGATCAGGGGATCATCGGCATCATCCGGCCACTGCCCGCGCCATTCATCCAACCGCTCCAGCGCCTGGCGGAGCAGGTCGTTCACAGGATCGTGTAGCTGAACCCGACCGACAAGACCTGCTTCACCTGCCACTCCTTGATGACGTTGTCATCGTACATCATGGAAAACTGCACATTCGCACTCAAAAAACTGTTGATCTTGCCCACCAGGTTGTTGTCGATCTTCACCACGGTGCTGGACAGCGGCCGATGCAGGTTCGTGAACGTATCGAACGAGCCGGTGTAGCTCACGTTGGTGGCCAGTGCCCGGGTGATCCGGTATCCCAGTGAGACGCCTCCCTCATTGCGGAAACGGGCATCGTCCTTCAACCCGTACCGCGCCGTCAGCAGCGTCTCGACCACGATGGTCTGCTTCAATGACAAACCGGCGTTGAATTGCATGGTCTTGTCCGGCGCGTATGCGAAACCGATGGTTTCCGTGACATATGCCGGAGCGAAAAAGGTCGACACCACGTTCACGTAGTTCTTGTCGTACCCTTCGTCGAACTGCGTGTCGAAATTCAACTGCCCGATCAGGGAATAGCTTGGATTGCCGAATTTCCGGCTGACCTGGTTGCGCAAGCGGATCTCATCATCGGTTTTCCGGGATTCGTTCCCGTTGAGCCGCGCCCGGCCGTACTTGAGGCTGGTGCTATGGTCGAACACATACCGGTCGAGACTGTATCTGGCCGTGAACCGGGTTCCTCCCGTCGCCGCGACGCTGTTCACACCCCCTTGCGACCAATTGCGGTAGGTCGCCTGGGACCCGTTAAGGGTACCGACCCAACCGAGGTTCCACGTCCCGGACGTCGATTGCGCAAACAGTGCGGACGACCCCGACACCGCCATCCATCCCATCAATACCCAGCGTTTCATGTCGCCAAGATACGGCTAACCGCGTCTCAAGACCACCGACTCCGGGTTTCCAGCCGCATCGAACTCCACTTCGACGTGCTCATCGAACTTGGTGGGCGACACCAAGCCGATGAAATCGGGCTGAACGGGCAGCAAGCGATGGCCGCGGTCCACCAGCACCGCGCATCTCACCACAACGGGCGTACGGACCGAACTGACCAGGCGCAAAGCGCGCATGAGGGTGCGGCCGCTGAAGATCACGTCATCAACCAGTACCGCATAGCCATCCGAGTCCGCTTCGAGGGGCTCGTCACCCACCGTGACCACCCGCACCGGTTGGGTCGATATCGGACGCAGAGCCGCCGCCAACCGCTGCGCCACCCAGGTGCCCCGTACCTGATGCCCATATAGGACGATGGGCGCGGTTCCGGCATGATCTTCCTGGATCTGATAGGCCATCCGGGTAAGGACCCGTTCCACGTGGGCCTTCGGCATCAGAACGATGCGGCCTGCCATGCCTACTGGAACATGGACTTGATGCTGCCCCAGGTCCGACGGATGGCCGTCGACGTGTAGTTCACGGATACCGGGCCCCGCTCGTCGACCGATCCGTTCCGGTAATCGACGAGCAGCTTGTAGAAGACGGCATCCGCGCCGTCGCCGGGCTTGAAGACGCCATTGTCCACGAATCGGAATTCCCGACCACCCGATGGGATGTCTCCGGCGTGGATCTGCGTCGCGTGGATCACAACATAGTTCGTCTCGGTGCGGATGCTTCGGGCGATGCGGAAGCCGGACACGTGCTCGGCGTTGGCCGCCGTCCAGCTCACAACCACCTCGTTGCGGTTGGCCGGGTTCAGCTCGGCCTTCAGGCCGCTCACGACAGCGTTCTGGGCACCGAGCAGGTGCGGCAGCAGCACAAACAGGATAAGCAGGTGGCGTCTCATGGAAGCGGGTCTCTCGCACAAATATACACGATTTTCGGAAGGTTGTTCCCTCGGACCCGTATCAAACGAACGGCCGTTTTTGTACGTTACCACGGTACACCCACAGAATCCTCACACACCCCTACCCATGGCATCCAAAACCCTTCCCTATCTGGTCGTAGCCGGCGGCGCTTTCCTGGGCGGCCTGGCCCTCGGCCTACTCATATCACCCAACACCGGTCGTGAAAACCGGGCCTTGCTGCGTCGCAAATCCACCGACGTGGCGGAAATGGTCGCCAACCGGACCCGGACCATCCGCGGCAAGGTGGCCAAAGAGGTCAATAAGGCGGTTCCCGATCTCTACGAGGCCACATCCCAGCTGGATCTGGACGAGAACGACCTGATGACCGGCCGCGGATGACCGAAGCCCTGTTCCATCTCGTATGGGCAGAGCGTCGATTCCGCACCGGTTTTCTCTCAACAACAGACGGCGCGGCCGTGGAGGTCGCACATACCGGTGGACTGCATGCCGGTGACGGGCCCGACTTCCGGGATGCCCGCGTCCGATTGGACGGCCTCCTTCTGGCCGGGGAGGTCGAACTGCATCTGCGCTGCCGGGATTGGCGGGCGCACGGCCACCCGTCCGATCCCGCCTACAACGGGGTGGTCTTGCATGTGGTGTTGCATCCGGAGGGTGCCGGACCGGTACGCCGTCAGGATGGCACGTGGTGCCCCACCTTGGTCTTGCGGCCCCACGTCGACACACGGATCTCGGATCTGCTGAGTCAGAGCGCCCGCAAAGGCCGCCTGGCATGCCACGGCATGATCGCCGACGTACCGTCCGATGTGATCGACGGGCAATTCCGGCGTGCCGAACAGCACTATTTCGACCGGAAACAGGCCGACCTCCTCGCCCTGCGGCAACCTTGTCCACACACCCTTGAATCGTGGCGACAGCTGGTCGGGAAAGGGGTCTTCGATGCCTTGGGCATCGGCCGCAACCGGCACGCCATGCGGGATCTGTTCGACCGGGCGGTGGACCGGGCGGCGGGTTGGGCCTCCGATGCCGAGGCCGACCTGGACATGCAAACCCTGGCCTTCCGCTCCGACCCGCCGATCCGGTGGGATTGGTCCGGATCGAGACCCGACAACCAGCCGGGTCGGCGTGTGCGGCAGGCCGCGTTGCTGATCCGGCGCTTGGCCGCCTTGTCTCCCCGGCCCGATGCCTTCCTCCCCTTCACGCACGGGATCGGGCTGGGTGGCGAACGCCGGGATCTGTTGTTCCGCAACGTCTGGTTGCCGGGCTTGGCCCTGCACGCCCAATGGCGGAAGGATCCGGAACAGCTGGCCGAGGTGCTTCGCGCCTGGCACGCACGCGACCGTACCGTGCCAAGCGCCGTTTCCGCCCCTTTTCTGGACGCGGGGTTCCCAGCCGGCATCGCCACACGATCGGCGGGTGGGCCATGGCAGCTGCGGGAACGGTGCCGCGCCTCGGCCTGCGACCGCTGCGCCGTGATGGCATCCCTCATCCGTTCTTGACTATCACCGGAATTGTTGATAGTTTTGGGGTCTGTCTATGAACGCACATTGCCCGGTCGTCTAAAGGCAGGACAGCGGGTTTTGGTCCCGTATGTGGGGGTTCGAATCCTCCCCGGGCAACGATTTCGGATCATCCGTTTTGGAAAAACCTCTCGCCATATTTGCGGGTCGAAGTAACATCGCGCTCGCGAGGGCGATCGCGGAGCATTACGGCACCACGTTGGGGGAGGTCACCATCAAGAATTTCTCGGATGGTGAGCTCTACTGCAAATTCCAGCAGAGCATACGCGGCATCGATGTGTTCATCGTGCAATCCACGCCACCTCCGAGTGAGAACCTGATGGAGCTGCTGCTTCTGATCGATGCGGCGAAGCGCGCGTCGGCATACCGGGTCACCGCCGTCATTCCGTATTTCGGCTATGCGCGTCAAGACCGCAAAGACCAACCACGGGTGTCCATCGCCGCCAAGCTCATGGCGAATCTGCTGACGACCGCCGGCGCCGACCGCGTGTTGACGATGGATCTGCATGCGCCGCAGATCCAGGGGTTTTTCGACATTCCGTTGGATCATCTGTATGCCAGCTCCATTTTCGTGGAGTATCTGTCGCGCAACCCCATCGAGAACCTGGTTGTCGTGGCTCCCGACGTCGGGAGCCTGAAAATGGCCCGGTCCTACTCGAAGCGTCTGAACGCGGGGCTGGCCTTCGTGGACAAACGCCGCCCCTTGCAGAACGTGGCGGAAGTGATGAACATCATCGGAGAGGTCGAGGGGCGGAACATCCTCCTGGTCGACGATATGATCGACACCGCCGGCACCATCACCAATGCCGCGGCGGCCCTGCGCGAACGCGGCGCCCGCCAGATCATCGCGGCCTGTTCGCATCCGATCCTGTCCGGTCCCGCCTTCCAACGCATCGAAGATTCTCCGATCGACCTGATGCTGGTGACCGACACCGTTCCCTTGAAACGCCCTTCCGCCAAACTGAAGGTCTTGAGCGTGGCGGAGATTTTCGCTGATTCCATCCGACGGATCTACACCGACGATTCGATCAGCACCCTGTTTGACGACTAACCCAACCCAATCGAACCATGGAAAAACCCATCACCGTCGAATTGACCGGCCTCAACCGCGAGACCGGGTCCAAGGCCGCCGGCAAAACCCGCGCCGAGGAGCGCGTCCCGGCCGTTCTGTACGGTCCCACTGTCAGCGAGAACCTGCATTTCTCACTCAAGCTTCTGGATGTGGAGCGTTTGTTGAAGGTGAAAAGCCTCCAGTTCGTGAACATCACGATGGAAGACGGCACCTCGCACAACTGCCTGTTGAAGAAGGCCGATTTCCACCCGGTCACGGATCGACCGGCCCATATCGACTTCCAAGTGACCGACGATCAGACGCCTGTGACGGTGGTCCTGCCGATCCGTCTGACCGGAAGCGCCAAAGGTGTTCTGGAAGGCGGCCGCCTGTACCAGTCGGTTCGACGCATCAAGGTGAAAGCGGTTCCGGCGCATCTGCCCGCCGAATTGACCATTGACGTCAGCAGGCTGGGAATCGGTCAGGCGTTGCGGGTGAAGAATCTGAAGCTGGCCAACCTCACGCCGGTGATCGAACCCGAGCGGACGATCGTGATGGTACGCGCGCCGAAAGGTGGCAAGGTGACCGCACTCTCGGACGAGGAGGCGGCCGACGAGACGCCGGCCGAAGCGGCATCGGAAGCCTGAGGCATGTCCCTGGTTGTCGGACTTGGCAATCCAGGCCCGGAGTATGATGGAACCCGGCACAACATCGGGTTCCATGTTCTGGATGACGTGGCGGAGGCCCTGGGGATCCGGTTTGAAGCCGGCAAGGGGCCGTTCCAACATGGAATGGGGCGGCATCGGGGGAGGCCGGTCGTGTTGCTCAAACCGACGACCTTCATGAACCTGAGCGGCATGGCGGTTTCGAAAGCACTGAAATTGTTCGATATTCCGCCCGCCGAGTGTCTGGTGGTGACCGATGATCTGAATCTTCCGACCGGGAAGATCCGGATCCGGGCTTCCGGCAGCGACGGCGGACACAACGGCCTTTCGGACATCATCGCCACCTTGAGCACCGATCAGTTTCCCCGTTTGCGATTCGGCATCGGCAACGACTTCCCACGTGGTCGCCAGGCCGACCACGTGCTGTCCGCATTCCGGAACGAGGAGCAGGAGGCGGTTCAATCCGGTGTCGACCGCTCCAAAGATGCCGTACTCTGCTTTGTGCGGGAGGGCATCGTGAAGACCATGAATCTGTACAACTGAACCAACTGTCGACCCAATCCAAAACCAAACACCACCACCATGTCTGAACTGATTTATCTGATTATGGCCTCGGGTGTCCTGGCCTTGATTTACACCTTTGTGAAATCGGCCTGGATCGCCAAGCAGGACGCCGGCACGCCGAAGATGGAGGGCATTGCCAAGGCGATCTCGGAAGGCGCCATGGCCTTCCTCCGCGCCGAGTACAAAGTGCTGGCCGTCTTCGTGGTCGCCGTCGCCATCCTGCTGGGTATCCAAGGCTCCAGCACACCGGGGAGCTCACCCCTGATCGCCCTCTCCTTCGTGGTCGGAGCCTTGTGTTCCGGCCTTGCCGGCTTCATCGGCATGAAAGTGGCCACCAAGGCCAACGTGCGCACGGCCAACGCCGCCCGCAAAGACCTGAGCACCGCGCTGAACGTCGCCTTCACGGGCGGCTCCGTCATGGGTATGGCCGTTGTCGGTCTGGGCGTGCTGGGCCTTTCGATCCTGTTCCTGTTCTATTCCAACCTGTTCGGAACGGATAGTGCGAGCATCAACCAGGTTCTGACCGTATTGACCGGCTTCTCCTTCGGCGCGTCGTCGATCGCCCTCTTCGCCCGTGTGGGCGGTGGCATCTACACGAAAGCGGCTGACGTGGGCGCCGACCTTGTGGGCAAGGTCGAAGCCGGCATTCCGGAAGACCACCCGCTGAACCCCGCCACGATCGCCGACAACGTGGGCGACAATGTGGGCGACGTGGCCGGAATGGGCGCCGACCTCTTCGAATCCTTCGTCGGCTCCATCATCGCCGCCATGGTCTTGGGCGCCACCTTCATGGTCTCGTCCCAGTTCGTGGACAACTTCAACGGTCTGAGCGCGGTACTGCTTCCGCTCTTCCTGGCCGGTTCCGGCATCGTGATCTCCATCCTCGGCACCTTCTTCGTACGGGTGAAAGAGGGCGGCGACCCGCAGCGCGCCTTGAACCTGGGTGAGTTCGGTTCCGCCGGCATCATGCTGGTCGCGTTCTATTTCATCATCACGAACGTGCTGCCGGAGACATGGACCTACACCGACCTCCTGTACGGCGAAGAGCGCACCATCACGTCCTTGGGCGTGTTCTTAGCGACCATCATCGGCCTGGTGTCGGGCGTCCTGATCGGCGTGATCACGGAGTACTACACCGGTTACGGCAAGAAGCCGGTCGTCGACATCGCACGCCAGTCGCTGACCGGCGCCGCCACCAACATCATCGCCGGCCTGCAGGTGGGCATGATGTCCACCGCCGGCCCGATCCTGGTATTGGCATTCGCCATCATCGGCGCCTTCCATTTCGCCGGTCTGTACGGCATCGCCATCGCCGCCGTGGGCATGCTGGCCAACACCGGCATCCAATTGGCGGTCGACGCCTACGGCCCGATCTCCGACAACGCCGGCGGCATCGCGGAGATGTCGGACCTGCCGAAGGAAGTGCGTCAGCGCACCGACCGTCTGGATGCCGTGGGCAACACCACCGCCGCCATCGGCAAGGGCTTCGCCATCGGTTCGGCCGCCCTGACGGCATTGGCCCTGTTCGGCGCCTACATGACCTCGGCGCAGATCGCCTCGATCGACATCTCCAAAGCCAATGTGATGGCCGGCCTCTTCCTCGGCGGCATGCTCACCTTCGTCTTCTCGGCCCTGTCGATGGGTGCTGTGGGCCGCGCCGCGATGGCGATGATCCAGGAAGTGCGTCGCCAGTTCAAGGACATCCCCGCCCTCCATGCCGCCTTGGCGGTGATGAAAAAGAACGACGGCACGGAGATGTCCGATTGGTCGAAGGCCGACCAGGAGACCTTCGCCGCCGCGGAAGGCACCGCCGAATACGGCAAATGCGTGGAGATCTCCACGAAAGCCGCCATCCGCGAGATGGTCGTTCCCGGCCTGCTGGCTGTGGCCGCTCCGGTCGTGGTCGGCTTCATGCCGGGAATGGGCAAAGAGGCCCTCGGCGGCCTGCTGGCCGGTGTGACGGTCTCGGGCGTGCTGATGGCCATTTTCCAAGCCAACGCCGGCGGCGCCTGGGACAATGCCAAGAAGATGTTCGAGGCCGGTGTGGACATCAACGGACAGACCTACTACAAGAAGTCCGATCCGCACAAGGCCGCCGTCGTGGGCGACACGGTTGGTGATCCCTTGAAAGACACCTCCGGTCCTTCCCTGAACATCCTGCTGAAGCTGATCTCCGTCGTGGCGCTGGTCATCGCGACCGCCCTCTGACCGGTCCGGCTTCCCGAACCGCAAGGCCCCGTCGGGAAATCCGGCGGGGCCTTTCTATTTTCAGCGCATGCGCATCTTCAAACTGTTCTTCGAGCACGACATGGTGCTGGAGCAACTCCAGAACCCCGGGCAGACGGTCAAGCCGCCCAAGACCTCGTCGCTGGAAGACTTCCTCAAACCGGTGCCCACCTACTCGCGCTTCTACCTGAGCGGAACGGTGATGGGGGAACCCCGCTTCGGCCTGACCGCGATGCCGGAGGTCCGCGAGCTGTGTTATGCGTTGCAGATCGCCTTGGATGCCAAGCGCTACCTGCGCAGCGACGGCGCCGAGAACGCCGACCTCTGGGAACTGGTACGGACCGCGACCACCGACCAGAGCATCCTGGCGGTACGGACCGACGCCTTCGCATGCCCCTTGCCGTCCATGAGTACCCGGCAGAGTTTCCGGGAACAGACCGGAGAGCTGATCGAGATGCTGGACGGCGGTCATATCGCCATCTACATCGAGAACGCGCATCACGGCGCCGACCTGCACCTGTATTCGAAGGCCAACATCTACCCGTCCCTTTTCCAGACCTACAAGCCCTTCATCTCGGATACGTTCCGTTTTTTCAGCATCATCGCGAAGCGGTCGCGGAGCGAGCGGCTGTTCTATTTCGAGACCTGGTCGCTGCAGGCGCCGCCGCACGGCTTCGAAGAGGTCTTCAAAGGGACGACCTTAGGATGAGTCGTTGCGAGGAGTCGGGCTTGAACGCCGCTCCGTCGTAATCGCCGGTGATGCCGTCGATCCGGAAGCCCAAGGCGGTCAGTTCCGATCGGAACCAGGACTCATCATACAGCTTGACCCGCTCGTGATACCGGTGCTGGTCGCCATCGGCATCCGTCAAGCGGATCTCCTTCCACACCATGTCGCCATCGATCCATCGGCGGATCTGGTAGGTGATGCCTTGCGTGGCGCCCGATTCCATGGGTACCAGGCGCTGCCGCACGAACGGTGCGTTGAGGTAATCGATCAGCAGAAATCCACCGGCAGACAGCATCCGCCGCATCGCCGCCAAGGCCTGCCGGTTGTCCTCATCCAAGACCGCGTATCCGAACGAGGTGAACAGATTCACAATGCCGTCGAACGTCTCCGGCAAGGGAGACCGCATGTCGCCGCATCGAAACCGGACCGGTGTTTGAGCGGCCGCCGCACGCGTTTCGGCGATGTGGATGGCCTGTTTGGAGAGGTCCAACCCGGTCACCTCGTAACCCAAACGCGCCAGGTTGAGGGAGTGGCGGCCGCGTCCGCAGGCCAGGTCGAGGAGGCGCCGATGGCGCGCGGGCGGATAGAGGCCGGCGATCCATGCACTGAGTCGTTGCGCTTCGGAATCGTCCCGGTGGGCATACATCGCGTCGTATAGGGGGCTGTCGAACCAATCATGTACCGATTTCATGAAGTGAAGGTACGCACTGACCGGGTGTTCATTTATTTGACATCCCGGCGAATGAGCGTATTTTCCACGATTGGAAGCGGTTCCATGCCGTTTTCAAAAACCATCACCAAACGTCATCCATATGAATCTCAAGTCGTTTCTACTCTTGTCAGGCATCTTGTTCGGTTTCGGGATATCCCAGTCTTCGGCCCAAGGTTCCTTGCAGGGGACGGTCCGCGACGCCTCGAACCGTGAGGTCCTGACCGGCACCAACATCCTCCTGACGAGCGAGACCGGTTCTCTCTCGCGCGGTGTCAATTCGGGTCTAGATGGCACCTACCAATTCAACAACCTCCCCGCCGGCACCTACACCGCCCGTGTGAGCTATGTCGGATATGTGGACCAGACCATCACCGGCATCACCGTGGCCAATGGCCAGACCACCACGTTGGACATCTCCCTCGCCCCTGGCGTGAGCCTGAACCCGGTGGTCATCTCGGCGTCCAAGACGCAGGAGAAGGTCACGGATGCGCCAGCCTCGATCCAGGTGGTCACCTCGCGTGAGCTCCGGAACGTCTCCACCGCCACCGCGACGGACTATGTCAAAGGCCTGACGGCCGTGGACGTGGCCCAGCAGGGTGTGGCGTCGCAGACGGTCGTGACCCGTGGCTTCAACAACATCTTCTCGGGTTCCTTGCTGGTGCTGACCGACAACCGGATCACGAGCATCCCGTCGTTGCGCGCCAACGCCTTGCACTTCATCCCGCAGACGAACGACGATATCGAATCCGTCGAGATGGTGCTCGGTCCAGGCGCCGCCTTGTACGGACCGAACACCAACAGCGGTGTGATGCACCTGCTCACGAAATCGCCCCTGAGCTCCACCGGCACCAGCGTGGGCCTCTTCGGCGGCAACCAGAGCTTCATGAAGGCCCAGTTCCGCACGGCGCACAACTTCAGCGACCGCGTGGGCATCAAGGTATCCGGCCAGTATGTGATGGCACAGGAGTTCGAACTGGATGAGAACAACCCCTACCGACTGCAGGAGACGCAAGCCCGCGCCAATTTCTTGGCTGGCAACGGCGACCCGCTTTCCGAGCGCGGCCAGCGCATCGGCATCCGGGATTACGACATCGAGAAAGTGGGCGTCGACGGACGTTTGGACTACCGGGTCACCGATGATCTGAGCCTGATCCTGAATGCCGGCTTCAACCGTTCGAACAACATCGACCTGACGGGTCTCGGCGCCGGCCAGGCCGTGGATTGGACCTACTCCTTCTACCAGGCCCGCGTGCTGTGGAAAGACCTCTTTGTCCAGGCCTTCCTGAACCAGTCCAACTCCGGCGACACCTACATCATCCCGACGGGCAACACCATCGTGGACAAGTCGCAGCTCTTCGTATCCCAAGTGCAGCACTCCTTCGACTGGAGCCGATTCAGCTTCGTCTATGGCTTGGACTACATCAGCACGATGCCCGAGACCGACGGAACGGTGAACGGTCAGAACGAGGATAGCGACACCTATCAGGAGATGGGCGGCTATCTCCAAGCCAAGCTGCGTCTGACCGACAAGATCGACCTGCTCGGATCGTTCCGGATCGACCAGCACAGCGAACTGAGTGATCCGGTATTCTCGCCCCGTGCGGCCATCGTGTTCAAGCCCTTCGCCAGCCACACCTTCCGTGCCACCTACAACCGTTCGTTCAGCACGCCGAGCTCGAACAACCTGTTCCTGGATCTGGAAGCCGCCCGCGTGCCGATCGGCTCCTTCTACACGCTGGGCGTCCGCGCCCAAGGCGTTCCGAAAACGGGTTTCAGTTTCGAGCGTGACGCGCAGGGCCGCCCGACCTGGGTCTCCAATCTGGCACCCGCCGGCGCCCCCCGTTTCGCCCTGAACACGCAGAATCCGGCCACCTGGGCCCTGATTCGCGGTGTGGTGCAAGGCGCGTTGGCGGGCAACCCGCAGACCGCCGCCCTGGCTCCCGCCATGGCCCTGGCACCTGCGCCCGGATCCAACGGCCTCCCCACAATCGGTATGGGTCTGGCGAAGCTGAACACCGGCTCCGGCAGATTCGACCCCGTGACGGACGTGACCGATGTGGATCCGATCACACCGACCACGTACAACACGTTTGAAGTCGGCTACAAGGGGATCATCAACAACCGCTTGCTTCTGAGCGCCGACGTGTATTACACGATCGCACAGAACTTCGTCGGTCCCTTGCTGGTGGAAACCCCGAACGTGTTCATGTCCGGCGCCAACATGGCCGCCTACCTGACCGCGTACTTCACCGGTGTGCTCACCTCGCAAGGAATGCCCTTGGCGCAAGCGCAAGGCACCGCCGCCGCCATCGGCACCAACGTGGGCACGCAGCTCGGCGGCCTGCCGCTCGGCGTGGTCACCCCGACGGAAGCCTTCACCCGCAACGCGGTGATCCTGACCTATCGGAACTTCGGTGAGATCAGCTACTTCGGCGCCGACCTCGGCTTCGAGTACCTGCTCAACGACACCTACCGCGTGATGGGCAACTACTCCTTCGTCAGCGAAGACCGCTGGCTGAAGCTGGATGGCAATCCGAACTTCAACATCCTGTTGAACGCCCCGACCAACAAGTTCATGCTGGGTCTGGGTTACGACAACCGGGCGCTGGGTCTGGATGCCGGTCTGAAATTCCGCTACGTCGGCGGCTTCCCGATCGAATCAGGCATCTACAACACGTTCAATTCCACGACGAAAGAGTATGAGAATCTGGACGCGTACTACACGGTCGACCTGAACCTTGGCTACGATGTGCGCCAGGTGCGCGGTCTGCGTCTGTCGGCCACGGTGAACAACCTGACCAACAACGCGAAGCCCCAGTTCGCCGGCACGCCGGATATCGGCCTGTTCGCGATCGGCGGCCTGACGTATTCGTTCTGATCGACGATTCCTCTGAAAAAAAGGCCGGCCCCGCTTGGGGTCGGCCTTTCTTTTTGCAAAACAACTGGGGCGGATGCAATCCTGGGGCGGATGCAATCCGCCCCTACTGCGTAATTTACGGGGCATGAATTTCATTGATAAATTGGCGGCATCGGTGGCGCGGACGGGCTCCGTGCTCTGCGTGGGGCTCGACCCCCTCCCGACACGACTCTCCGAGTCCGTGGAGAGCCATTGCCGACGCATCGTGGAGGAGACCCTTCCCTATGCCGCCGCCTACAAGCCGAACCTGGCCTTCTTCGAAGCCCTCGGTCCGGATGGCTGGGCCATCCTCGACCGCATCCGGCGCGACATCCCCGCCGACCGCATCGTCATCGCCGACGCCAAGCGCGGCGACATCGGCGCCACCGCCGAGCGTTACGCCCACGCCATGTTGCACGTGCTCGACGCCGACGCCGTCACGGTCAATCCCCTGATGGGTCTGGAGACCATCGCCCCCTATCTGACCGACACCACGAAAGCGGCCTACGTGCTCGCCCTCACCTCCAATCCCGGCGCCGCAGACTATCTCTTCGACCTGGCCCCGCGCATCGCGGCGGACCTGGCCACCCTCGCGCATCCCGGCCATGCCGGCATGGTGGTCGGCGCCACGCATCCCGAACGCCTGCCGGATATCCTGCGCCATCATCCCGACGCGGCCTTGCTCATCCCCGGCGTGGGCGCGCAAGGCGGATCGGTGGACGCCCTCGTCAAGGCGCTCGCCGGACACCGCGGCCTGCCCCTGGTGAACGTGACCCGCTACATCGAGTATGCCGCCAAGCCCGGCGAGGCCGCCAAACGCCACCATGCGGCGCTCCAAGCCCTGATGCCCGTCCATGGCTGACACCCGCCCGCAGGTCACCCTCTACACCGATGGCGCATGCAGCGGCAACCCGGGTCCCGGAGGCTGGGCCGCCATCCTGATCTGGAACGGCACCGAAAAGGAGATCAGCGGCGGCGAACCCGACACCACGAACAACCGCATGGAGATGCGCGCCGTGATCGAAGGCCTCAAAGCCCTGAAGAAGCCCTGCAAGGTCACCATCTGCAGCGACAGCGCCCTGATCATCGACGCCTTCACCAAGGGTTGGATCGACAATTGGATCCGCCGCGGCTGGCTCAAGGC
>Ga0169931_10002765_pt1 | contig 28326 bp, 18 predicted proteins | sample Kivu_15m_20L_FD_129675 | JGI IMG/M metagenome (GOLD analysis project Ga0169931, IMG submission 129675) | Freshwater microbial communities from Lake Kivu, Western Province, Rwanda to study Microbial Dark Matter (Phase II) - Kivu_15m_20L... | ecosystem: Environmental > Aquatic > Freshwater > Lake...
AGTCGAGCAACTTTTACCAATTCATCAAGCCCAAGTTATCACTTACATGAAACTCGCCGAGGCTCCCGTCGGGCTTCTGATCAACTTTAACCTGAAGTTGCTCAAAGACGGTATAAGACGCCTATTTCCTTCCCCCTCTCTGTTCTCGCTGCTCTCTTTGTAAAATTATCCTCTGAGGGAGAGAGAACATAGTATTGTCCCGATTCGCCCATCTAGGCCATCCGGACACCGTTTTCAGGTTAGCGCACCCCACCACTCTACTCAATCAAGACAACAATACAAGTAAATTCATATTGTTACAGCAACATGATAGACCTGGTACATCGAGCGATTTTGGGTAGATGGACAGAGCTGCCCATGGGAATTTTTACTGCAGGAAGGAGCATTTCGTGAACACGCAACTTACTCTGCGTTTTTTCGATTTATCTTTTATGCAAGAGAACACGAAACCCAAAATGCTGCTGGAGGTCGTACGCGAAGTGATTCGCCTGCGCCATTTAAGCTACAACACAGAGAAACACTATCTGCATTGGATCCGCCGGTATTTTGCCTCTGATGGAATGGTTGAAGCAGATAGAGCTTTAGTGCGAATCGGGCGGAACTCTCTGTTGATTGCTGGATGAGGCTCGAGCTTTTGAATCTGAAGAGAAACAGGAGCCCAAGCAGCTTCGGGATAAGGTAGAGGCTCTTGAGACAAAGCTGAAGCGGAAGGACTCTGCCCTGGCCGAGCTCGTAGAGGAGCTGATCGCTTAAAAAAGAAATGGGGACCTCTGATAAATAGGAACACCTACTTGTGAGTAAGGCGCTACCCATATTCTGGGCCCCGCACTACTTCAGCGTATGTGGCGACTTATCACTTTTGTACGAGGCTTATCATTTCAGTTCTCAGGCTGAGTTTTGAGGCGTTCCGCTTGAGTCTTACCCTCGGCCTAACTGCGACGAGCTCGGGTCGAAGGCTGGCTTTCGAATCTCCAAGTCCCCGTTTATATTCGTCTCGTCCTTGAAATTCACCGATGGCCCCGGAGCTTGTGTATCTTCGACACAAGTAGATTCTTTACGTGGTCAGGAGGTTTTGCTCTATGACGGGGATCATGGCGAACCCAGGAGGTGCTACGTACCAATCAAAGGAGAGACCAGTGCGATATTATCAAGCAACCTAACCCCCTCAACGCGTGCCACGACAACGATCCGACAGCTACCCTCGACTCGCTCGACCCGATCAAGCGAGCGCTCGTCTACCAGGGCTACGTAGTCTATCTGTGGCTCGGGCATCGAGTGGATCTCGTCGACCGCTATCTGTTCGAGTACCGAGGCGCGCGTTTCGCCGCTAGCGAACGCTTCGCGTGCCTGGAATAATCCACGACTAATCGACAACGCATGCCCCCTGCCCTCAGCTGATAAGCGGACGTTTCTGGAGCTCAATGCGAGTCCGTCGGGATCTCTCACTAACGCTCCTCGCACTATTTCAAGGTCAAACTTCAGATCACGGACCATCTGTTCAATCAGGATCAGTTGCTGCAGATCCTTTTCGCCGAAGATCGCCACATCCGGCCGTACAATATTGAAGAGCATGGAGACTACCGTTGCAACACCTTCAAAATGACCAGGTCGAAATTCGCCTTCAAACGGCTTACTCACCTGGCGCACCGTTACCGAGGTCTGAAATCCGCTCGGATACATCTCCTCGACAGAGGGAACAAACAGAAGATCAACCCCCTCATGCGCCAGGAGAGCCTGGTCGCGCTCGAGATTGACGGTATAAGCCTCGTAATCCTTAGGATCGTTGAATTGCAACGGATTAACGAATACGGAACACACCCTTACGTCGCAGTGCTGCGACAGCGTGCGAGCCAACGAGAGGTGCCCTTCGTGTAGCGCGCCCATGGTCGGCACTAACCCAATTCGCCTACCAGCCGAGCGGCTGTGCTGGAGCTCCTCTCGTAGACTCTGTATGCTCGTACATCTCTTCATAGCTGGTTCGCCCCCTTCTGCATCAGAATCACTTACACGTAAAGCCCGACAAAATGCTGAGTAGGCCTCGCGTCGCCCGGGTCGGTTTGTTAGAGTCCCCGCTACGGCATGAGGTCACGTCAACGATCACCTCACGAACGTTACCACTGGTGGACTAAATACGGAATCGGCTCACGTATGGTCAAAACAGCCCGGCATACAACAAACTCTCAGCGCTGTCGTGCGCTCCTTTCCTGGCAGTTGCCCCTGATGATTGCGATGCAGCTGGGGGGATGTTGGTCCAGCAGCTCACCAGAGCCGACGGAGCCAGCCTCCGAGGAGGCGCAAGAGGACGAGGCCAAGGAGCTTTCGCCACCAGATACCTCGGGGAAATCCGCTGACAGCACGCCGCAAGCAGACGTGGCTCGCAACGCCAAGCGGCTCTTTCAGGCAAAGATGTACTCGGTGTGTCGAGAATCGCTTCAGACCCTCAGTAGCCAGGGCACCCCGGGGGCGTACCGTACCTTTGCAGAGATCAAGCTCGCTGATTCGTACTTCTTCAACGGGGAGCACAGTGAAGCCTCCAAACGCTACGAAGAGTTCATCAAGAGCTATCCAATGAGCCCTGAGACACCCTACGCCAAACTACAAGCAGCTCGCAGCTATCTCGCCCTCGCCCGTGGTGCCGGCCGCGATCGCAAACCGCTTGAGACGGCTCTGAGCCTCCTCGACGGGCTCGTGCAGAGCTATCCTGACTCCGATTACGGAGCGATTGCTCGCCAATCGCGGGGGCCGATCGTTGAGCAGCTGGCGGCATACGACAGGAGTATCATCGAATTCTACGAGCGATTCGGAAACGCCGAGGCGGTTGCAGAGCGCACCAAGAGCTTCGACAAACAGTGGGGTGCTCGTCTCCAGGAGACCACATCGGCCGAGACAAACAGCTCAGAAAAACGGCTCCTTCCACTCCTACCAGCGAGGCAGCCTAGGGATTCGGTGCTCCTCTCAGAGGATCAAGGGTATCCCTGAGGATCTGGTCGGCTCTAGTCGTTTGCCTCGCGTCCCGGGCGAGCACGGGCCTTTTTGAGGAACACAAAACTACCCCCTTTTCATCCTACAAGAGGGCCTAGCGCTAGGCGCGTCTGGACCCTCTGAAAAAACGACATCTCATTTTCGTATCTGGTCTACCAGGTATGAGAGTGCTACTTAAAGTAAAGTATCGGAATTATTCTCTATAAGAACCAGACGTGGCATCGACGACCCTCTCCTTAGCAACTCTACGCGACATCGACGTACAACAGCTTCTCAACAAGCTCGTTCGTCGACAAAACATTGACTACATGGTGCGTGGTACCAAGGCCCTCTCGAGTTTGGTCATGGTCGCTGCCATCTCGCTGTTGCTCTACGTAGGTGCCCGGGAGACGTTGGACCGTCGAAATCAACAGCTCGAACTCGAAGGGCGCATCCAATCGATACGCTCGATGTCGATTGAACGACCTTCCACTAGCAAAGACACCGGCCGCGAAATAACCCTCATCGCCCAAAGGAACGTGTTTGGAGCGCTCGGTAAATTACAGGTGGAGGCCCCTAAACCGACCCCACCTCCCCAGACCCCGTTATCGCTCACCTTAATCGGCACCTTCCTCACTAAGGGCGAGGAGCCGTACGCGATCATCGAAGACAAGAAAAAGCAGTCTCAGGATATATTCGCCCTCAACCAGCTGATATTCGGTCAAGCTACCTTAAAGCAGATCCACCAAGACCATGTGGAGATCGAGCGCGACGGAAAGCTTGAGATCCTTAAACTCGACGACCTCGGTAGCCCTCCTCCAGCCGGCGCTGGCGTAGCCTCGGTAGGCGCGGATGAATTCATCGTTGAAGAGGCCGAACTGGATAAAGGTCTTGAAAACTTACCCCTTCTCCTAACGCAGGCTCGAGCGGTACCATACTTCAAGGAGGGCCGGTCGATCGGGCTTCGTCTCTTTGCCATCAAGAATGGTAGCCTGTACGAAAAGATCGGCCTCAAGAATGGGGATATCTTGAAAGCGATCAATGGAAACAACCTGGGCGATATCTCCCAGGCACTGAAGTTGTTCGAGCAGCTCAAGCAGGAGCGATCAATCAATCTGGTCCTAGAGCGCGAGAAACAGGACAGGGAGTTTAAGTACACGATAAGGTAATCGATGAAACGTATCCACCTCACAGTGTCACTCGCAGTGGTCGCCGCACTTGTGGTGTGCGAGTTTTTCGCGACCGCTCATGCTCAGGGAAACCAACCTTCAAACGGCGCTGAGGAGCCGATCAACGAAGAGGAGTATGCTAAGGATTCAAACACTGAGATCAATGTAAAGAATGCTGACATCGCGGCGATCGTCCGGATCTTCTCGCGCAAGACAAAACGCAACTTTATCCTGGATGAGAAGGTACGCGGCAAGGTCTCGATCTACCTGCCAGGAAAGGTCTCAACGGAGGAGGGCTTGCGAATCCTCGATTCTGTGCTCGCGCTCAAAGGCTTCACCTCGGTCCCTATCGGGCCGAACTTATGGAAGATCGTTCCCTCAAAGGAGGCTCGCCAATCCACCATCCCTACCCTCACCGAGCAACGCTCTGACAAGCCAACTGCGGCTGTGGTCACGCGACTCGTAAGTCTTAAGTATGTCAGCGCTGAAGATGTTCAGCAGATAGTGTCTCAGCTTATTTCAGCTGACGGACTGGTAAATGCTTACACCGGTACGAATTCTCTGATCCTGATCGATTCCGAAGATAACATCAATCGGCTGGTCAGCCTGATCGAAGAGCTCGATGTTCCCTTCTCCAATCGTGAGATGACGATCATCCCAGTCAAGTTCGCCGATGTGGAGGACGTTGCTCAGAAGCTCAACGACATCCTGGGCACCTCAAATGCCGACAGCAAACGCGGAGCATCGGCCCTCGATCAGGTACGGGCCAGCATGGTAGCAGACCCCTCACTGGCCCTCGCAAATCAAATGAATGCGATACGAGCCCAACAACAACAACGTGCAGCCGGGGCGGGGGCTTCGTCAAAAACGGTTGCTGCGCGCGGCATGGAGCCCAAGATTATTCCGGATCAACGTACGAATTCGATTATCGTAGTGGCCGACGGCGACACAACAGCTCGCGTGCGTGCTTTGATCGCACAGCTCGACAGTAAAGTAGACCTCTCCGGTAACAAGTTCTACGTGTACAGATGCCAACATGCCAATGCCGAGGAGATAGCGCAGGTTCTCGCTGGGCTCGCAGGAGGAGGGCAGATGGGTGGAGGTACCGGTGGCTTTAGAGCTGCCGGACGTGGTGCCGGAGCTGGGAGCGGCTTGGGTGGCGCGTTCGGAGACGACGGTAGCGGAGGAGCTTTTGGTGGTGGCCGTAACAGCCTCTCGCGCTCGAGAAGCGGCTCATCGTCCTCGTTTGGCGGGGGGGGCCAGTCCTCGGGGATGGGAGGTGGCCTTGGTGGCGGGCTTGGAAGCTCACGAGGGGGTCGAGGCGCAGGTGGCCAAGGTCAGACAGGCCCCGCCACTGCGCAGCTCGGCGAGAACATCTCAGTAACCGCCGATCCGGCAACCAACTCTTTAATCATCGCCGCTGGAAAGAGCGATTACGAGAAGATCCGCGGCTTGCTAGCCCAGCTCGACGTCAAGCGTCGTCAGGTGCTCGTGGAAGCGACCCTGCTGGAGGTATCGATCGATAACACCCTTCAAACGAGTATGAGCTTCCTAACCTCGACCGGAGGAGCTGATGGTGGAGCGATCGCACAGAGCGATTTTGCTCCTGATAGCGCGAGCTTGAGCACCCTCTTCTCAGATCCCTCGAAGCTACAGGGTTTCACCCTTGCTGCCGCGAGCGCAGGATCTCTGAAACTACCGGCGGGAGTAACGATCCCTACCCAGAGTATCCTGGTGTCTGCTGCTCAAACCAACAACAACGTGAACATTCTGAGCTCTCCAACGATCTTAGCGACTGACAACGAAGAGGCTCAGATAGTTGTCGGACAGAACGTGCCCTTCCTGGCGAGCACCTCGACGAACGCGACGAACCTCAACAACACCTTCAATCAGGTGGAACGTCAAGATGTCGGTATTACGCTGCGTATCACACCACAGATCAGTTCACGCGACTACGTTACCTTAAGAGTGTTTACAGAGGTATCGGCCCTCGACTTAGCCACAGTCAATTCAACTCTTGGGCCTACTACCCGTAAGAGACAAAGCGAGACCACAATCATCGCTAAGGATACGCAGATGATCGTGACGGGCGGATTACTGGCCGATGATGTGACTGAGTCTGATGAAGGCGTTCCCTACCTAAAGGATATCCCCATTCTAGGGCAGGCGTTTAAGTCTAATTCCACTGCACGGCAACAGAAGAACCTCCTTATCTTCTTGACCCCTCGGATTATCAAGGATCAGTTCGACGCTCGTGATGTTACTATCGAGAATAGGGAACAGATGGAGGATGTAATCGCGTCCTACGAAGTCCGCCCATCGAGAACCACCGTACTCAATAATGCTCGGATAGATTCCGTGGCTGAATCAAACCCCTATGAAGGTCCTCCTCCAGGCACCATCCTCGCCCCTGAGAAGATGGACGTACCGAAAGCTAAAACGGAGCAGCCTCCTGCCCCCTCGTCACTGCAACAGCAGCAGCAGCAGCGCTCATCCGCTGATGAACCGATAGTGCTTGATGGTTCCGCTGATGGGGTCATAGACCTTGAGGTGAAGCCTTCCCGCTCGCAGGAGAAAGACCGCGCCCAGGAGCTTGACCTCTCTGAGCGATCCCTCGTTGATCAACCGAAGGTGATGGGATCATTAGGCCAAGGAGCACTCACGACCACAGCGAGCACGAAGAGAGACAGCTTTATCGTCATGGAGCTCCTCGATCCAGCCGATGCAAACAAAGAGCTCCCCTTCCTCCTCGGGAATAGAGCCACCATAACAGGGATCATCCTGCCGAGGGACATCTCCCCCGAGGCCAAGCAGTTCTTCCGGGCTGGAAAGGTGTTCACCTATTCGTGGAACGGACAGAAGGTACGTGTGAAACCGCGCGCAGTGTATTCGTCTATCCAGGACGCTCAAGCGTCGTTTCCAAATCTCTCAGCAGCCTGGTACACCCTCTCGCCGTATGAGAGTATGAACCTCGGACGGGGCCCCTGGCTCCAAGAGGAGTAAATCATGACCGGCGGAGCACAAACACCCGCAACACCTACGCCCCCTGTCGATGCAAGTTCTCTGGTTACCCAGGGACGCATGCTGTCGCAGCTTCTCGGGCTCGAGTTTCTCGAGCGGTTACCGGATCCCTCGCCGCCGCGAAACCCTGCTCGTGGAGACTTCGACCGGATAGCTGGTTCGTGGGGCCGGCAGTTTCTCACAGTACCGATCGGTGGTGACGATGCCCATGTCGTGGTAGCGACAGCTGATCCTCTCAATGTGGAGGCTATCGCTCAACTGCGGATATGTTATGAACGCCCCTTAAAGGTGGTCGTCTCCTCACCTGACGAGATTACAAGGGCGATAAACGCCATTAGAACAAGCTTGATGAGCGATCGCTCAAGCTCGCTCTCCGACTCCAGTAAGAAGGATGACTCTGAGGACTTTAACGCCCAGCTTAAGATAGATGTAACCGACTCTGATGATGATGATGCTCCAATCATCCGGTACGTCAACGCGATTATCTTTAAAGCGAGCTCAGAACGGGCGTCTGACGTTCACATCGAACCGTACGAAGAAAAGCTTAAGGTGCGCTTTCGGGTGGACGGCGTTCTGTACGATGTCTCCTCGGAGGACAAGGCGTTTCAGGCTGCTATCATCTCGCGTGTAAAGGTTATGTCGGGCCTCAACATCGCGGAGAAGCGCCTGCCGCAAGATGGTCGTATCGGCTTAAAAATTGCAGGTAAGGAGGTCGATATCCGTGTGTCTACCGTCCCTACCCAGTTCGGCGAGCGTATCGTCATGCGTCTCCTCGACAAAGGAGCCTCGGTGCTCGATGTGGAACTACTAGGTATTGAGCCGCGCAACCTCGAGCTGCTGAAGCGTCTCCTTCAAAAGCCAAACGGTATCGTTCTCGTGACTGGGCCAACGGGGTCCGGTAAGACCACAACACTGTACTCGTGTCTCACTCATATCAATAAACCTGACCTCAACATCCTCACCGTGGAAGATCCGATCGAGTACCAGCTCGACGGCATCGGGCAGATGCAGGTCAACCCAAAGATCGACTTCACCTTTGCTAGTGGCCTACGCGCTATTCTCCGCCAAGATCCAGATGTGGTAATGGTGGGTGAGATTCGTGACCAAGAGACGGCAGAGATTGCGATCCAAGCCTCTCTCACCGGCCACTTAGTTCTCTCTACCCTACACACCAACGACTCTGCCGGAGCCGTAACACGCTTGGTGGACATGGGGGTTGAGCCCTTCTTGGTTTCATCGAGCCTTCTGGCGGTGGTCGCACAGAGGCTCGTGCGCAAACTGTGCGTACAGTGTCGGGTGCCCTACGAGATATCAGACGAGGAGTTGCGTGAACTGAGCCTTTATCCAGAAGAGATCACGGGTCGGCGAGCATACCGCCCGGGCAACGGAAGCTGCCCGGGGTGTCAAGGAACGGGGTATACCGGTCGAGTCGGTATCCATGAATTACTGATGATAGACGATGAGGTAAGGAGTCACATCCTGCAGCGCCTCGATTCGAACTCGATCAAGAATGCTGCCGTCAAGCGTGGATTCGTCACGCTCAGAGCCGATGGCGGTCGCAAGGTGTTGTCCGGCGTCACCTCGGTCGAGGAGGTGCTCCTAGCCAGCCACGATGATTTTACCTAACCCTTTCACACCGGAGCCTAGCACTCTGACATGCCCGTTTACGAATACGTAGCAATTAAGTCGACAGGCAAGAGCGTCAAAGGGTCCGTGGAGGCCGAGAGTCTGCGTGTAGCTCGTCAAAAGCTACGGGGGCAGAACATCTTCCCCACCGAGATCAAAGAGTCACTTGAGGCCTCCAAGAAGGCCAAGACACAGGACGTAAAGCGACTTTTTAAGTCAGACCGAGTGTCCATGAAAGACCTGGCGGTTGCCACGCGCCTCCTTGCGACCCTGTCGAATGCAGGGCTACCCCTCGTGAGCGCTCTACTGGCCCTCGCCGATCAGGTAGAGTCCTCGAACTTGAAGCGAATCGTGGTGGATGTCAAGGAGCGCGTAGAGCAGGGTTCGTCGCTCGCGAAGGCGCTCGCTGTGTATCCTAAAGTGTTCCCGCGTCTGTACATCAACATGGTTGCCTCAGGTGAAGCCTCAGGCACACTCGATACCGTACTCGAAAACTTAGCATCGTACTACGAAGCGCAGATAGAGCTGCGCCGTAAGATCTCCTCTGCGCTCTTTTATCCTATCTTGATGTTCGTATTTTGCACCCTGGTAGTGATAGGCCTGGTTACCTTTGTAGTGCCCAATATCGTCGCAATCTTCATAAAGCAAAAGGTCAGCCTCCCCCTACCCACACAGATAGTGATCGGATTCTCCAATGCAATTACCGGGTACTGGTGGCTCATCCTGGCGGTTATCTTTGGAGGACTGTATGGTGCTCGCCGTTATTACGCGACTCCCAAAGGTCGCGATTGGTTTGATGCCCTCTTTCTCAAGCTACCGCTCTACGGCTCTATTTATCGCAAGGTGTCGACTGCTCGCATCGCCACTACATTGGGAACACTCCTCACGAGTGGGGTAGAGCTTTTAACAGCTCTTGATATCGTGAAAAACATCGTAGGAAATGTCCATCTGCGACGCGCCCTCGAGGAAGCGCGCGACGGCGTACGAGAGGGGCGCAGCCTCGCCAAAGAGCTCTCCAAGAGCGGATATTTTCCTAACCTTCTCTCTCAAATGGCTGCCGTCGGCGAAAAAAGCGGTCGCCTCGAAGGTATGCTGTCAAAAGCTGGCAAGGCTTTTTCGAGTGAGGTCGATGCCACCATATCGGGACTAACCACGCTAATCGAACCAATCATGATTATCGTCTTGGGAGGAATCGTCTTTAGCATCGTCATCTCGGTGCTGCTGCCGATGTTTGATCTGATGAAGATGGTACAGCCGGGTAAATAAATAACAGTTCGGTATTGATAGAGGGACTCGACTTACAGTTTACTTTGATAGCAGGTCAGCGTCTCGCGCCTCTGCCCTAGCCCACTAGCTCTGCTGTGACTCGTTGAGGAACTGCGCGCCTACCTTTCTTTGTCGACGTTGGCGAGTTCTCCCAAGACGCGACGCGGATTGCTCCGAGACGATCAGCGCCCTTTCAACATAGGCAAGCATTAACTCCTCGTCTCCCCCAGCCGCGAACAACTTACCCATCTGAACGGTACGCTCAAACTGTTGCTTGGTGCGTGATATCTCCATCTGCGCAGTCTCGTAATCCCGTGCCTGCCTAAGGATTATAGCCAAGGAATCGAGCGCCGTGAGAGCCAAGGCTGCCAGTGCTTGATTGCGATTCGGTGCATTGAGTATTTCATCAGCTATCGGGTCTCCCTTGGTGGCGAGGATCACAGCCTCCTCAAGCGTATCTTGAGTGAATGGTTTTACCAGAAAGCCGCGCGCTCCACGCTGAAGGAGCTCGAACACCCGATCGATAGTGGGATTGTACGATGTCGGAATCATCACGATCTCTTCGCTGATTTCGAGCACTTTATCAAGGAATTCCTGGGCGGGTACTTCGCTATCACGGGCGTCAAAGAGGACGTGCGTAAAGCGTCGGTCTGAAAATTTTTTCAACCCACTGTAGTGGTCCAAAACCCCAACGACCTCACAGAAGCCAAAGGTCCTCATGCCTCCCCGAAGCAGTGCGCCCGAACTCTCCTCTCGATCTACTACCAGACATGAGCAGTGCTTGCGCTCGCTTGCCGGGAAGTCGAAGCGCCGCTGTGACTTTAAAGTTCCGAATGAGACCGGTGGCGGAGCTATCGGCATAGGTTGTTATTTCCCCCCCTCGTTTGTGAACCCGTGCTAGACTGAAGATCCTCTGTCACCTTCAGGGATTCGGCATCGCTGCAGATATTCTTTAGTTTTGAGCCCCAAAGCTTTAGCGTCCAAAAGCTCACGTGCCCCTAGTATGCCGATCTTACAGGCTTTACAAGCTCCACCCCCTTCCCGAGGCGCGCGCTGCCTAATCCTGGTTTCCCGAAACCCATGCAGGAACTTCTGACCCCTATCTACTACTTTCTTCGAGGGACCTTGGCGGTCCTGGCTTGCCCCCACAAGAGCTTAAAAACTGCCCTCAGATTCGCTGCGAGCATCTTTTCGCGAATCATTACAACGAAGAAAGGTCGATCTCGAGTCATACCCATGAGGATATACTCGCCATACAGCCAAATACTGCTCGAAAACTCCGTTCCATCCGGCAGCGGTCGCACCTCACGGCCTTGCACCTTGAGTAAAAGCTCCTTCTCGTAGTCGGAGCGATTGGAAAAAAGACATATCTTCTCGTTACTCTCCATGGTTTTCCACAGATGACGGTGCCACCTGTCGAAGGTCTTCACAACCTGATTATCTTGATATCCCCACAAGGTAAGATCTGCGGTTCGCTCCATACTCCTACGCCACTCAGGCAGGTACTCGAACATCATCGCCTCCACCTCCTTGCGTCCCTCGAACACCTGTATTTCGGGCAGATCTGCCTCGTGGGCCTTCATTAAAACCGAGAGCTGCTCTGAAATCGATCGGGCATGTGCCCGCTGCTTCACCAACTCCTGCTCCCGCTGCTCCAGTAATCTCGAGAATGCCTGAGCATCCGTGATCGCATAGGTGGTCGTTCCACGCGCCTTTGTTGGACGAACTAAACCATTCAAACGCAGCTGCTCTAGAATTCCGTAGACCGTTGCCCGAGGGATCCGGGTTCGTTTACTCACGAGTGATGCAGAGAGGTTCTTCTTTCCGACCAACGCTAGATAGACCTGCTCCTCCTTCTCGTTTAATCCCATGGCTCTAAAGTGGGTACTCAGCATAATCCCCCTCATGTTGTCGAACTTCGTCGACAGTTTAATCACTTGAATTTACGTTTTCAATTCGTTCTATCCAACCCTTTCGTATACTATCGTCGACAGGTGGTAGGGAAGTGAGGCACCACTGTCTTCTTTCTACGAGACCGGACATGAGGAGATTTTTTATGGCTTCGGACCAGCGCGTAGACCTGAAATACATCAGAATACATCTCGACTCACCCTCCTTAGAGCTTCAAGTGCGCCGAGCTCTAGAGCTCTTTGGGGTAGAGTGCCTCGATGATGGTGCGGAATTCGAGGCATACGGCATCATCGATGCCACTCAATCCGTTCTCGAGCTCATCAAGCGCTTGCCCGGTGTTCAGCAGATCGCGCTTGAGGGCCCACCAAGCGGTAAGTAACAAAAGAGCGAAAGACTCGTATGGGGCGGTCTCTCATCGCTCTGAGGCTGGTCCTTTTATTGTTTTTGCCGTTGTCGGTAGCCTTCGGAGACTCCGAGAGCTCTATTACCTTCGGAGCCTTTATCGATGCCCACATCGCCCATGATTTTAACGACCCTCCTACGCGCTATCGTCAGTATACAACACAGCCATACTACACCGATGAGCTAGCGCTTAATCTTGTGCATGTGGATGCTGTCGTTAAACACAACAACTTTCGAGGGCGCCTAGCGCTGCAATACGGCTCCTCCGTAGATGCCAACTATACTCAGGAACCGAAGGAACTTGTGCGTTACATCCAGGAAGCCTACGGAGGGGTTGCGCTCTCTCCGGTGTGGAAGATCGATGCCGGGGTATTTTTTTCACACTTTGGGCCTGAGTCATGGATCTCTCGGGACAACTACACTCTTAGCCGGTCATTAGTGTCAGATTACTCCCCGTACTATCAATCCGGAATACGGAGCACCCATGAACTATCGGATGACCTACACACCGAATTTCACATCGTTCGAGGATGGCAAAACATATCCGATGACAGAAACCCCTGCTACGGAACCCAGGTGCGATACAGCCCAGGCGAAACCTCGCGGTTGTTCTACAATACCTTTATCGGCGACGAGGATGGTTTGAGGGTATTCAACAACATCGTCCTCACTCATGAGTTCTCACATAGCTTTGGCGTCAGTTCGAGCTTTGATTTCGGGGTACAGAACCGAAGTGAGCAGTCCCGTGCCTGATGGTACGGGTGGATGATCGTGCCTCGCTACAGGGTGAACGAAGTGTACGCAATCGCCGCGCGACTTGAGCAGTATCGAGACCCGGACCAGATACTGATTCAGACGCTCTCAGGCAAAGCCTTCGATGTTGTTGGTCTCTCCCTCAATATCGACGTCACGATTATACCGAACTTAATGTGGCGCAGTGAATACCGGGTGTTTTTGGGTAGTAACGACGTATTTCAACGTCGAGAGAGCTTCTCAGCGTCTGACGGCTTCGTGATTACATCGCTTATATATTCACATTGATCAGATAGGGATCGATTGTCCGTAACAATACCGGTCGCCTATAAACTTATACACCTAAGACCCCCTCTCTCGCTTTAAGAGATACAGTTTCGGTTTGTAGTCAGATTGTTTCACTCGAAAACTCGCTTCGATCCTCCAATCCTTCGCAAAGGTTTTTAAAAGATCCTCGAACAGTTGGATCTCTTGAGTAAGCACAGCATAACGCCCTCCCGTCACGCACACTCGGCTGGCCTGCTGCAGAGCCGCACGATACACTTCATGGAGCTCGTCGCGCTTACCGATCAAGCGCCCCCAAGGGAGATCGGCACAGATTACGTCGACCGATTGATCCGGCAGCGATAGCTCATCAATGCCTTCATGAAGGATTTTAGGGGGTGTTGCAAGGTGCTCCAGATTTTTGCGCGCCTTTTCAATTGCTTTGCTTGAATTATCGACGCCGATTAGTCGCTGGGCACCGCACATCGTAGCTCGCTCTGCCAGGATCGTTCCTGACCCGCACATCAAATTGAGAAAGGTATCTTTCGGCTTGGGGGCCGTACTTAAAACCATGGCTGCGGCGATGGTTGCGTTGAGCGCTCCCGGCATGTTTTCAATCCTCCACGCCCGCGCGGAGAGTGGACGAGGGGTAAGACGAATCAGGACATCCCATCCGAAGCCAGCAAGGCGAGAGCGACGAAAGCGGATCGACATCTCGCCAGTATCCTCATCGTTCACTAAACCGGTCCGGCTCGAAATCACCCCTTTAATCTCACGGAAAGCCGAGGATCGACTCCCAGCGGCGCTGACTCGAAACGACTCAAAGCGAAGATCGTCACGGCGTGCTCCCTCACGAATAGCTTGTATTGCCCCTATCAATCGATTGAGGTTTGGTCCTTGGATAACATTGAGGGGATGCGGCACCTTGAAATACAGGAGCTTAAAAACCGCAACCGCAGTTCGCAACCTGAGGAGCCGCGATGGACGACCTGAGAATTCAAATGCGATCCTATCTGAAGCACCTTCGTCATAGATAGCCCCATCACTGCGCAGCACATGAGCGAGCTCCAGCTTGCAGGTCGGCACGAGTCCGTCGAGGACCTCAAGCTCAAAAAGCTCAGGTTGTTGGGTTTGTTTAGGTTGTGGCGGCTCCCTTCTGACACTTTTCTTCCGGTGTGTAGTGCTTACTCTGCGGGCGCTCATTGGGGTAACGGAGATCTTTACTAACCAGTGTGTAGTATGCAGTGAGGTGGAGGTTGGGAGAAGAGAGTTCTTTCATTCCAACCTCCGGAAGAAATCAATGGTGAGGGTTGCTCATCCGTTTACTGGATCCAGCCGACTTGTTTAAAGCGGGAGAGGATCGCATCGCAAACTGCCTGATAGAAGGGATGCTGAAGGTCCTCTGGAAGGCGCTTTTCACTCGCCTGCTCAAAGGCCCTCCATTCACGATGATTGGAGGGGTAGTCCCCGTCTCTACTTTCAGACCAAAAAGCCATGGCCGCTTCCTGCTGCTCTTCAAGCCTCAGGGATTGAATGTAGCTCATCACCATTTTCACGGTTCCCTTGGATCTCAGGGAGTAGGCGAATTTACTATCCTTCATGGCGGAGTGGTGCTCCTCCTTAGAAAGTATTGCCTGCTCCCCTACGGTGAGATCCATGGTTCCATCTGGAAGATCCCACTCCTTGTTGATTGGCATATCTGCCAAGAGCAAGATCTCCTCGCTCTCTTCAAGCCTCTTTATCCACGCCGTCAAGTGTGGCATCTCTCGGGCGAGAAATGAAGCAACCAACTCTTCGAACGATTCTGTTTTTGTCGTCATGACGACTCCTTTCAAGATTAAGAACTAAGCACACCAACACTGTGTACTCACACACGCGCCCGATGGTCGCATGAGTGAGCACACACGTAGTGGCCTAGCCTTGAGTAGAGTCATCCAACAAACCTAACCTCTAGTAACTCTCTTCCCTCCAATCCTCTCCTGACTTGACCGCTAGCCGAGACAGAAGAGGTGCGGAGGACTTTACCGATCTACATGAAGCCTTGCGCCCACGATTATGCGGGCAGGCGATATCAAAGAGCCTCGTAAGGAACACCGGCACAACCCACTAGTAGCCTTGACCTCAGCTTACCACGCAAACATACTAGTGTTTGCACAGGCCCCCGAAGACGTACATCTTAAGAGTCACGGTGATGTCGGATGTTGAGTCGCTTCCTTTCTTAAGATACACGGTTCAGAGGTACCTAAGGAAGCCTCCGGCCCGTTTTACAGCATCTTTAAGGAACCGACAGATTACGACTCTTGGCGTCGAGCGTCAAAGCAATCACTTGAGCCTGAAACCTTCCTTCCTAGGTACATAAATGCAACCCCACCGCACAACGAGATCGTCCTCTCTACCGACCAGCCGGCTCTGCGCATAAGCTCCTCAAAGGCTGCTCCACAGGGAAAACTAGCCGAGGTTTTTGGGAGGTAGCGGTAAGCACTCCTTTGACCAGAGACGAGCCCTCCAATACGTGGGATGATGACACTCGAGTACAGCGAGAAGATAGCTCGCCACAATCGATTTCGCGGCTGCCCAAACTCAAGCGCTGCAAGCGCGCCGCCCTCCCGAGTCACCCTCCACATCTCCTGAAGCCCGCGCTCAGGGTCCGGTAGGTTACGGACCCCGTAGGCAACAGTCACTGCATCAAAGGTATCGGCTTCGAACGGCAGCGCCTGTGCGTCCGCTTCGACCCACTCACAGTTCGTTATGGTGCTCCAGCGACGCTTGCCGACCGCCAACATCTCAGGCGATATATCTGCACCTATTATCTTCTGAAAGCGCTTTGCCAGGCGTGGCACAAGAGCTCCGGTGCCTGTGCAGAGATCAAGGCAGCGATCTGTTTTTGTAAGCGGAAGCGCATCGACAAGTCGCTGCTCCCACACCTTGTGCAACCCCATACTGAGGACTGTATTGAGGAGATCGTAGGTCGGGGCGAGCTGATTGAACATCTCACGGACCTCCCCCGAGTTGGTAGGCCGATCAAGGGGGGATAGTGCTGGACTTACGTTCATAAGGCCCCTAGTCATAGCACATGGCACACAGGTTCAAAATGCTGGGCCGAGTAGCTTAGTTGGCGGCCAATATGCACACTATCCCATTCATCTAAGTCGAGGTACCATTGTTTGTTATGTTCACCCATGGCACAACAAGCGGGTCGCTGCTGTTTAACCTCATAAGGCTCTCCCCGATCGCTACCCCGCTGATCCTCGGAGCTGTGCAGTATGAAACCGATGTGCAGCGCTCACAGGCAGCAGTTGGCCGGTTACTAGTTCTGGCAGCGATAGTGCTGGTATGGAGCATGGCTGAGAGCGCGTTAATGCTGTGGCACCGAGCCAAACAGAGCCGCTCTGGCCCCTCAGGAGGCTACGGGTTTGTTACCCTGCTGTTGGGTGTGGTACTCCTGGGGCTGCTCAGTATTCTCCGTGCCCGGAGCTCTCAGAGCCTCTTTCTCCTGACCTTAGCGATGCTTTCCGTACGAGGTATGTCGCGTGCCGGCTGGGAACAAGGTCGCCTCCGAGTAGCCTTCGGCGGGGCGGTTGTCGGCGGAACCTTACTCACCTTACTGTCGCTGTTCGCTTTCTCACCTGATCCCAACTGGCAGCGCTTGGTATTTTCGATCTCCATAGGATGTGCCGTGACATCGATAGAGGCCGCATGGTTCGGCGGGACGGTGAGTGCAAACAGACAGCCGCGCTGGTTTCTCCCCCTGTATCGCATCGTACTCTTCGCTGGCCCTGTTATCGTCGCCACCATGGCTTTAGCGGGACAGCTCCCTATTCAGTATTCAGCAGTGTATCTGCTCGTCCCCTTGGCAGCTCGCATCGCTTCGCGCCTCTCTCAAAGAGGTACAAACCTAACGTCCTGTTACCGCGGAGCTGCTGGAGTTTACCTGGGATTTGTGGGTATTATGCTCGCGTGCGTAGGATACCTAAACGCGAGGTAAAACCTTGATTACATTCGAATCAATCGAGAGCAAGGTGCTTAATAAGCAGAGGTTCACCTTGGAGGATGGCTGTTTTCTCTTCGAGTATCCTGACCTGCTCGCGATCGGCAGGCTCGCGCATGCGGTACGTTCGCGCATGCATGGCAAGACCACCTATTACAACTGGAATCTGCACCTCAACTCTACCAACGTGTGTGAGGCGGATTGTCTCTTTTGCTCCTTTTCACGCCTTAAGACCGGTATGCCGCAGGCCTACACTATGTCGGTAGAAAATGCGCACAAATGGATAACGGAGCGCTACAGACCTGGCATGACCGAGATTCACATCGTCAACGGCCTTAACCCTGACCTCGATTTTGAATACTATACGACGCTCCTCTCGATGATTCGCCGAGAGTTTCCGGCTCTGCACATCAAAGCGTTCACCGCTGTTGAGATCCACTACTTCGCACTCAAGTACGGTATGAGTAACGAAGAGGTGCTCACACAGCTTATGCAAGCCGGTCTCGGCTCTCTTCCCGGTGGAGGCGCGGAGATCTTCGCCGATCGCGCGCGCAAGAAGATCTGCCGTGACAAGGCCAACGCCGACGAATGGCTTGCGGTTCATCGAGCAGCCCATATCGTAGGTCTCAAGAGTAACTGCACGATGCTCTACGGAACGATTGAAACCCCTGAGGAGCGGGTCGACCACATGCTTCGACTCCGTTCCCTCCAGGACGAAAGTGGTGGCTTTCAGGTCTTCATTCCACTCGCCTTTCACAACGAAGGCAACCGCATGGAACGCCTCCCAGCGCCAACAGCCGTCGACGACCTGCGTGTCATAGCGATCAGCCGCTTGATGCTAGACAATATCCCTCATATCAAAGCCTACTGGGTTATGCTGGGGATCAAAACGGCACAAACAGCTCTGCTCTTCGGAGCGAACGACATCGATGGAACGGTCACTGAGGAGAAGATCTACCACATGGCGGGATCTCACTCGCCTGATGCGCTGAATACCTCAGAGATTCGGCACCTCATTGAAGCTGCTGGCCTGGTGCCCCAGGAGCGCACTACTACCTATCAGGATGTGCATCGACCAGCGGCGTAAGGAAAGGCTGAGACACTTCACTTCCCTAACTTTCCATTCCTTCGTTCGTTCGGATTTTACCTGAGGTAAATTGTTCGGCGTCGAACTTCGTTACCTGCTCCTCATCCACCGTAAAGGAACCGATCTCTCCGGCGACAACACGTCTTGCGAAGCGCCTTCCACTGCGGCGTTTATCCCTCTTTCTGGCAGCCTCACTCGTCGCTAGCAGGTATTCCTTGCGCTCCTCGATCTTCTTTTTGTCTTCCTCACGTTTGATATCCGATCCGTAACCCTCGTCGGATTCCCTCTTACGTTTCCCCTCCTCGGTAGCTTGTGCCACTCGAGATCTCAGTGGCTGCGGTTCAGGTGCAGGTTGCGGCTGAAGCTCCGGCACAAGGCCAGCATTCAGAGATGGGCGCATACTCGGCACAGCAACATCAAACGGCGCTGGCGCTTGCTCCTCTAGCTCTGCGCGCTGGCGATACGGCTGTAGCTCAGGGGGTGAACTGGTGTAGACCTCCGGAAGGGGCTGCATGATCGGTATCTCCGCCGGCGCAGACGTCTCAGTCATTGACCGTCTCCGGAGAGGTAGCTCAAGCGGAGAGGGTCCCAGCATCGGAGTCGAAGCTACAGCAGTTTCGTGTGTCTCGGCACTGGACACAGAGAGCTCAGGCGCTCGTGAGATACCCCTCGGGACTTGAATACCGGGCGTATCAACCTGCGCTTGCGGGACAAAGCCAGCTCTGGGCGTTGGTGCACGTAAGCGCGGTGCATTAGTCACGAGGGATTCTGGCAGAGCTGCTAGAGGTACAGCGCTCGGTGCCTGAGAGACCCCTGCCGTCTGCCGCGTGACCACTGCCTGCGATGGCGAAAGCTCTGGGGCACTCACGACTCGCTCCCCTGTGATCCCTTCAATCTGAGGCGCTCGACCATAAGAAAGCGCCGGCGCTACCTCCACGCTACGTTGTAGCTGAACATCAGGCGTATCGATGCGCGCCGAAGATATCGCGCCATCTACCTCGGCACGAGACCGTAACCGCGGCGAATTAGTCACAAGCGCCTCAGGCATGATCGTAGAGGGTATCTCAGTTGAGCTCGAGCCCGCATTAGCCTTGCGGCGTGTGCTACCCGCAGGTGTTGGTGCAATATCCGCGATATCAGTTGTTGAATTCGGTACTACGTCATCAAGTGTAGTTACTCGAGAAGTGGCTATTGTTGGCGATGCTGTGGTGCCGCGCCGTAGAGCGAACGCAGGTGTCTCTACTCCGACCGGCGATCTGACACCGTCAACCTGCGGCCGAGACAGCAATCGAGGCGCACTATCGGCGAGAGATGTGCCTGGTATCGTCACAGGAGGTACGTCGGTAGCACCCGTAGCAGCTCCGGGTGTTTGTCGTGCAAAAGAACCCTCATATGCTCTCACTTCAGCAAGAGAGCCTGGTGAGGTCTGACCGATCGACTCGACCGCAGAGGCCAGAGCGGATGCGGCTTGTGGGTCTACTGTCGCCGCGCGCTTTACATCAACCGTAGGGACCTCTAGTCCGATCGGTGATGTCACAGGGCTTACCTGCTGTCGTGCTAACAATCCAGGCGGGTTAGCGGCCAGAGAGGTCTCAGGTATCGTTACGGCCTGGATCTCTGGAGCTACGGTAACAGCTCCGGGCGCTCGTCGTGCTACAGGACCCTCGAGCGGTTTAAACTCGGATAGATTCGCTATCGACGATGAAGTTACTCCCCCAACGTGAGGTACTTGAGTCGTCGCGACCGTTGGTATTGCAATGCTACCACGTGGCAAAGACAGCTCGGTAGGGGCTACCTGCAGCGTAGGCGATGCAGCGTTAACCTTAGACCGCGTTGCTGCCAACGGCGCATCACCAAGAGATGGTTGAACGTACGCCGCCGACGGCATACCAACCGACCCTGTAGTAGCCTCCAAACTCTTTCGCGTTACCTCAACAGCTTGCGGCGCAAGCTCAGGGGTGTCATTTGCTGAGGATGAGGCTAGTACTTCATGCTGAGGCACTGCATGAGAGGACGCAGTAGTTGGTGTTGCAGCGCTGCTACGTGGCAAGGGCAGCTCAGGAGGATCAACCTGCAGCGTAGGCGATGCAGCGTTAACATTAGACCGCGTTGCTGCCAACGGCGCATCACCAAGAGATGGTTGAACGTACGCCGCCGACGGCATACCAACCGACCCTGAGATAGCTTCCGACCTCTTTCGTGTAACCTCTGCCGCTTTCGGCGCAAGCTCTGCAGTGTAGGTTGCCGAAGACGTAGCTAACACTTCGTGTTGAGGCGCATGAGTGGTCGCACTATGTGGTGTTGCCACGCTGCTGCGTTGTGAGGTGAGTTCGGGGGCGTCCACGCGCAGTGTCGGTGGTGCAGCTTCGACGTGGGGTCGCGTTACTAGCAATGTCGTATCGCTCAGAGCGGGTTGACCCTGCGCAATCGATGGCATACCGATCGACCCTGAGGTAGCTTCCGACCTCTTTCGTGTAACCTCCGCCGCTTTCGGTGCAAGCTCTGCAATATAGCTTGCCGACATTCCGGATCCCTCTCTCACCTGTGATGCTCGCGTAGCCGAAATAGCCGGCCCTGCGGTCGCGCTCCGTTGGAGCTGACGGGCCGCCAGCTCGCCCAATACCGCAGATGAAACACCTACACCCTGCATCGGTCGAGAGATCTGCATCGGTGCGGTCACTGGCGCTTCAGTAACGACAGCTGACGGAATCTCAATTGAACGGGAGGCTCCTGCCACACTCTGTTGAGTGATTCCGCTTGCTGCCACAGACGGCGCAAGCTCAGGGCTGTTAGCTGTTGAGGTTTTAACAACCGACTGGACTTCAGCTGCACGAGAGGCTCGGATCGCCGGCGTAGTCGGTGTCGATGTAGTCACCGTCCGTGGTGACACAGGGAGTGTCGACACTGGGGCATCTATCTCGATACCCCCGATCGTTATCTCCTCGGTTTTAAGAACGCTCGAGGTCTTACTCACTGAGATCTCGTTAGTGGAGATCGTAGCCTCCATCGCGCTGGAGCTTGACCTTACGGAATCCTTAGTGACTGCCCCTGAGATTTGCGAAGGCTTTACACGCTGCGAATATCCACTGATCGGCCTTTCTAGTATCGCTGTTCCACCGCTCTGAACTCGCGAGCTCCCCAAGGAATTCAGTATCGTTCCACTGCTTTCGCTGCGGCCACGCAAAAAATCCTGAAATTCAGGTGAGTAGTTAGATATCTCCGAGTCGTGTAGTGTTTTAACATCAGGCCTGCTAGAGGATGATCGGCCACCTCCACCCTGCGGAGGCTCAGGAGAACCACCTCCTCCACCGCCGCCTCCACCATCATCGCCTCCCATACCAGATGAATCACCAGAGGGGGGTTTTTTGCCAGAACTAGGCAGCTCAATACCCTGTCGAGCTGCATCGATCTCATCTTTAAATAGGAACCCCCTTGAATTGTTGTTGCCGCGATTGTCCCATCTCTTAAAGAGCTCCGTGGTCACATCTTTGTGTACCTTTAATTCCCTTAATTTCGTGAGCTCCTTAATCGCCTCATCGCCATAAATCTGAACTCGGTCTGCATTCGCTACCTCGCCAGCACTCGAACGACTAGCGCTGCGTACTTCTGGCGCTCCGCTGAGTGGTTCACTCGCAGGCATATCTGCGCCCGCGCCCTCGTTTGCCCGAGTCGAATGAACTCCCGGCACGTTCCGAAGCAGATTGTTTTCCGCTCCCCACTGCTGTATCGCTCCGCGAGCAGCAGCTCGCTGCGGGCCTGCCAACGTATTCACACCTGTTAACTTCTCGGTCGTACGAAACCATGAGCGATTTGCCCGACTGTACACCGCACCGCCAGCTGCAACAAAGGCCAGGCAGATACCGGCGCCCGCAGCTGTTTCTTGGTTTAGGTGCTTGAGCGCTATACTCCTCTGCTCCTCAGTCAAGCTCTCGTCGTTCTGTATCAGGTAGCGACTGTACCCATAGTTTCCCGCAGCGGTCCCAGCCTGCAGCACTATGATCCTTCCTCCGTCATCAGCGAGCCTGTGTAGCACCTGCTGTCCCGCAAGCCTATTGGTGATCGTGCGTACCCCGCCCTCTCCAAGCTCGTTAGCTGAGCGAACCCCTGCGTCTGCCATCCGCTTCGCCAACTGATTGGAGAGCGCCCTCCGAGCTTCCATGGTCAAACCATCGAGCGCCACTGGCTTCAGCAAAACGCGATTCAGCGCACCACGAGCCAGGTTTTTCACACCTATCTGACTAATCGCGCTTCCACCCCCCTTGAGAGGTAGCCACACCGTCACTGCATCCACGCCAAAGGTGAGTAAGTTCATCGTTGTCTGTTGGCCATCGATCCCCGATACGCCGCTGACCCCGGCAGCCCTGATGCGTGACCACCCTCTATACACATTCGTACCTTTATCGGCGACAAGACCAACCAAACCGCCCACCAAGAGGCCAGCGCCAGCTCCGAGTGGTCCCCCCAACAAGAATCCTACTCCTGCGCCCGTCGCAGCGAATCCACCTCCAAACGCCAAACTCTGGGTCATACTGCCCCCCGTTTGCGCCTCGTTCAACGCCGCCTCGAGAGCAGCCTGCATGGAGCTACCGTTCTCGAACTTAGTCTCAATATCTTCGATCACCTTTGCCGTAGCAGGAGACATCTCCCCTGCATAGTTTTGCTTGAGCGTTTTCAAGCGCCCCTCGGCCAGATCGAATCGCCCTGCTGCACTAAACGCGTGCACTGACGAGAGATAGAGATCTGCATGTCGACTACGGGTCTCTGCTCGTATGGTCCGGAAGATCTCCAAGCGTTCAGTAGGCGTTAGCTCTAAGACCTGCTCAATCTGCTTCTTACGCGCCTTAAGGTCACGTTCATCTCGTGCTATCACCTCATCGACAAGCGCGCTGACGCGGTTAGCATACTCGTCCCGCTTGCCTGATTTCGTATTCGATGCAAGCTGCGTAAATACTGAGATCGCCATGGAGTCAGCCTGGTCTCTTAGCGCTTCGAGGCGCGCCTCGCGAGCTTGAGTTTCGAGCAACTCCTGCTGTAGCCGCGCGGGTATCTCCCCTTCTGGATCGGCTCCTTGTCGAGTACGTGCGGCCTCTATATCGGCCATCACCTGCGCACTCGTTCTACCGTTACCCTGAGCAGGTCGCTGGATCGCTGCTCGCATACTATCGATCTCGGCAGCAATCTGATCTTGAGTATCACTTGAATCGGCGAAGGCAAGCAGGAAACGCGCTCGCATGCCGTTCAAGCGCGCGGAATCTTCTCGGTCTGTTGGAGCAAAAAGCTCCAGGTGTTGCCCATTCCCCTCGGGCCGAAGCACTAGATTGGGTTTAGAGAATGTATCAAAGGTCCTCGGAGTACTCGGCGAGGGATTGTTTAACGCCTGCCCTGCACTGTTCTCACGCTGTGCGCTGATTGCTTCCGCTACCTTGGCAAGTCTCTCGGAGGACTTTAGCTCAGCGACCATCGTCGGAACCTTGGACGCTACCTGCAGGGCCCGGTATGCAGCATCGCGCGAGGATATCGCTGTTGCATCACGTAGATTACGCTCGTACGTGGTACAGTGCTGGTCAATAACCTGCGAGAGGATCTGCAAAGCTCGCGCACGACGACCTTCCGGCAGCTCGGCTATCGACCGTGCCAGTCTGTCCACCTCTTTGCTCGAAAGTGCCGCTATTTCGGTCTTTGCGATACCCCAAGAGGTCAGGTGCCCTTGAGACTGAAAGCTAAAGACAGCACCAGAAGTAGGGGTTCCTTGTGAGTCGAGATAGTGCGGTTCAGTTGTCGTAGCATTCGAAAATGCAAACGTTTTAGACTCGCTATCTCCGTCGGCTACAAGCCACGAAAGCGCTGATCCCAGGTCTTTCAGGGCGTCTGTGGGAGATTCAGGATGCGCCGCTCGTAACTCAAGGGCCTTTGCGTTTAGATCCCCTGCGGCCCTCCGGAGCTCCTGAATCTTGGATGCATCGCTCCCTGGTAGGTAAGTGGCATGAATCAGCACGCGACCTGCAGCGAAGAATTGCTCCGACGCAACTTTCATCAGCTCTTGCTGTGCTCCACTGTGCTGTAGGGCTCTCTCTCCCGCGGAGGCGAATACGAAGGATGCCCGCCGGAGGTTTAGGTCAGCGTCTTTCGTGTGATTCCCGTTAGAGAGGTCGCCCAACGACAGCAACACCTCGCAGACCGGTGAACTTGAGCGACGAGCTGCTACAAAGGCTCGGGTGCGTTCGCGACTCCAAGCGTCCGCATGAGCTTTTATATCTCCCTCAGTCGATACAGCACCCAACTGCTCATCAGCAAGTCTCTCAGCATAGCCCTGCGTTTTGTGTTCAACATCCGCAGCTATCTCACCTAAAGCTGTTGCAGGGCTCCGGCATACGGTCTTTTCGATGTCACTTTGAGCACCCGCACCGGCAAGTGCCCGGCGATGGCTCTGCAACGCAGCGATCTCTTGTCGTACCAACGTGAGCACGGGATCGGACTCAGATTGTGAACGAGCACCCTGAGCGACGATCTCCCGCTCCAGCTCGACTAGCTCTGCTTCTACCTCGGCAGCTCGTTTGCGCTCTGCAAAGAGAGCGTCCCGACACGCCTTTAAGTCGCGTTCGGAGAGGGCGCATAGACGTTCGGCATTCCCCAACGCGGGTTCTGAGGTTGCATCCAGTTCTAAGGCCATGTGATCAAGTTGGCGCTGCAGCGTAGCCATGGCGCCCTCGCGCTGGAGCAGCGAATCAAAGACCCGTGTCACCCGTAGGTAGTGCTCAAGCTCAGGCTTAACCTCTGGCTCTCTACATACACGAAGCTCCTCCCGTATCTGGTGAAGTCTATCTTGTACGGCTGCTTGCTGGATCTGAAACCCTAGCGGGGTTCCCGCTAAAGCCACCGTACTTCCGGCTGGAAGGATCGAAGAGAGCTGAAACGACCCATCCTCAAGCGCTGCCCTCCACTGCGGATTACTCTCCAATAAGATTAGGAGGTCTGCCTGTGTAGGCTGGTGGGATCTGAAGATACTCTTACAGAGGGTCCCCAAGGAGGTATCAGCTGAAACGAGCAATTGCGGCGAATCACCGGGTCCAACCTCGACCGCTTGGTGCTGCTGCTGATCGTGCACAATTCGATTGTGAGTATCGATGACGAAGTGTCTTCTGCCTGAAACCCGCCCCTCGGTCTGATACAGCGCCTCTAAGCGTGAGCCACGAGCACCTTCAAGCACGGAAGGCGACGCGGGTGTATCGTGGACCGTCCTCAACTCCTGAATCGCCGATCCTCGCCGCGCGACCACCTCTAAGACACGCGAGAACTCCGTAAGCTGTGCTAGGTGCGTGAGCGAACTCTGCACATCCTGGGGCTTACACAGTTCGTTACGAAATCCCAACCCAAGCGCGCGATAGGTCGCCGGAAGCTCTGCAGGGAGGGTCGCGATATCCTTTTTGAGCTCCTGCTGAGCAGCCTTCGTGAGATCCTGATAGAGGAAATGCGACAGTGCATCAGGTTGGCCCGCCACTGCTCGGAGGCGCGGCTCTGCCTCTGAAACCACCTGGAGCACCTCCTCGAGTTTGAAGAGGTCCCGCGAGGCTAAGGCCTGACTGAAATCGCCCCGCACCCGTTGCTCAAACGTATAGAGAGCCAGGGTCGCATACTCCCGGGTGACCAGCGTAACCCCGTGGGAGGTATTGGGAGCCGGCACAGGGTCGATATTAAGCCCCGTCATCAGGTCAGGACGCATCGATACCTGTCCCTGAAGCAGCTTCGTTTCCTTCCTCGCTCCGCCAGCTCCACGACCTGAGTTGAAGTCCATGAGCGGGTTAGCAAGCGAGAGTTGGAACGGGTTCGCAGGGGCGGGACTAACCGCCGCGACGGACTCCCTTTGCACCCACTCCACAGAGCCTAGCAAGCGGCGCGTATACCCCTGCAGCGGAGTGTCCCGATTATCGGCTGTGAACTGATTGAGCTTTTGAACGAAAAAGCCTGATTGAGCGTTATCTGATGAGATCACCGATGCTATCTCGACCGGTTGCTGTAACTGAGGGATCTGATTATCGAGCCAACCCTTGACGATACCACGCTGGCGATCCTCTGCGGTCGCCTGAATCCGTAAGGAGCCTTGGCTGATCAATGCAGTTGGCGAGCTATTTCGAGCATGTATTGCCAAACTCTTAAATCCCTCAGGCACCACCTCCGCTGGCACTGAGGGCCCTAAAAGTATCATGACTTCTGAATCGACTGACTTTTTGTCAGCGGCCAGATTAGGAAGATACCCAAAAACATCTCTGATATCGTTTTCGCGGTTATACAAACGAGCATGCTCCATCACACGCGCGTTGTTAAGCCGTCCGGCGAGTGAGTCAACAGTGAGGGGGATACGGAAGTGAGCCGCCTGGCCCACCAACAGACCAACGTCTCGGTGCTGCGCAGCAGCAACCGATGTCACTGTCGAGAGTGCATAGTTGGCAAAGAGCTGCCGATCGCCACCCGGAGCAGCCTTTTCAAGATACGCGAAGGCCCCCTCAAGGTTGGTGCACTGAGCAAGCGCCAGGTCTATCTTGTGCAGCTCTGCGAGAGGATATCGCTCGCGATACGAAGTAAGGAGCCCTTCTGTGTAGCGGCGCTGAAGCTCTTGTAAGGCCTTCGACAGATCACTAGACCGTTCAGCCGCTTCTGAGCTTTGAACGATCGCATCTGCGTAGGCTAGGAGGTACGAGACCGGGATCTGCTCGCCCGCAGCAGAACGCGCTAACGCCTCCTCGCACAGAAGCTCAAAGGTCCTCTCTCTCGTCTCGGTGAATTGCGTCCGTAATTCACCGGGAGCTACCGCAGTATGCGCAAAGAGCTCGAGCCCCGGAAGTGAATCCTCAACTGAGAAAAACGTATGTTCAATCACCCGGTCGATCGTAGCGCGAGCTTCGCTCTCACTCCTGATCTCCTGTATGAAGCTCTCCTGGCGACGACGGTCCAACTCGGTTTGCACTGCTACGAGCGCCCTCTCGCGCGTGCGCGCATCGAGCCCGATCAGACGGGCGATACAATCATCTGCTGCCTGTACGGCAACCTCAGGCGTGCTCCGCTCGATCGGCGTAAGTCCGGCGTGCACGATGTACTGCGCTAGAGCAGATAACCCAGCCTGCTGCTGTACATCGCTGGAACTAAAAATCAACCGCCCTACCCACTCAGGGATAGCCACCTGGCGCACCGGATCAACACACGACCCCGCTCCGTCTTTGAGCTGGCTCGTGAAACCGACCGCAGGAGCCCAACTCTCCGGTGTACCGAGCTGGGTGGGGAGCGCGGTTTTTTGACGCTCCCCCTCGTGGGCCTCACGTGTATGAGTAAGCTTATCGAGGGCATCCTGCAACTCAAAGATGCACCTCTGAAGGCCATCTGCGAGCCTCACTGAGGGGCTCCCAAGTGAGGCAAGCGCTGAGAGGGGATCCTGTGCACCTGCTGGCTGAGCTATCTCGGTTGGGGTACCACTGCCCTGCTCCTGCTTGCTGTCCGTTGCCGGGGGAGCACCCGCCACCATGCGCTGTAGCGATCGGCGTTCGACCTGAGGCAACGTGGGGGTCTTACCTTGATCGACAGATTCAGACCTGGTCGCAGGGACATCGTCTTTGAGCTCCGCCATACCTCTCCTGAATAGGTACCCTGAATCAAAGGCAAAAGATGGCTCTCCCCACCCCTCACTTGCCGCAAGGCCGCCACTACCTCTTATCCTTAGAGGTTATGCAGGAATCTCGTATTTGTGTTGCATAGCCCAGCACAGGCGATATGCCTCGAAAAAAAGGTAATTGAAGGGACGTAGTTTGAAACCGTGAGGGGCTTGGTTGCCTCAAATTGAAGGTCATCAAAAAAGAGGAGACCTTCGAGTGACACTACAAAGCAGACGA
>Ga0169931_10002766_pt1 | contig 28321 bp, 30 predicted proteins | sample Kivu_15m_20L_FD_129675 | JGI IMG/M metagenome (GOLD analysis project Ga0169931, IMG submission 129675) | Freshwater microbial communities from Lake Kivu, Western Province, Rwanda to study Microbial Dark Matter (Phase II) - Kivu_15m_20L... | ecosystem: Environmental > Aquatic > Freshwater > Lake...
GAAGCGCGTCGGCCTGACCATCTGGCGACGATGGAGCGGGTATCACCGCCGAAGCCACGCCGAGACCAAGATGCCTTGCGTCAAGCTGCTGGGCCAGCGCCTCTCCGCGCGCCAGTTCGACCGGCAGGTCGCCGTGTTCCAAGTCCGTGTTGCCGTCCTCAACGGCTTCACCGCGGTCGGCATCCCCCGGAAGGATTCCATGATCTGCAGGTAGCTGCGGCCGCCGTTGGATGTGATGCGCGTGAACATGGCATGCCAATTATCGCTCAATAGCATTACTTACAGGAATCAAAATAGAACTTACATGTAACTACCGGACTTTTGCCAGATTCGGGCCCAACCAGTTGAAATCATGGGCGCCGAGGAGCCAAAATCAGCCAATTTCAGGCTCCAAGTGTCGAAGTTGGGAGACCTACCCGGTCCTCGCAGCCGACAGCGCCAGAAGGCAAACGATCTCTGCAGATACCTGCACCGCGCCCAGGACATCGCCCGTTTGTCCGCCAAGCCGCTCATGCGAACGCCATGCAACGATGCCCGCAGCAGCAGCAGCGCCAACAAGGGCACCGACAGCGCCGGGACCGGCGACGTAGATCAAGGCGCCGCACACCAGAGCGCCCGGGACCAACACGGCCCAAGAGATACCTGCAGCATCCTGGCCCAGCCCGTCGGATCGTGCCGCGGGCAGCCAGACTATGGCGGCAGTCATCGCCAATCGGCTGGCGACTGCGGCAAGAAGGAATGCCACGGGGGGGGCGCCCCCCTCGGACCGCGAAAGTGCAGCCGCGCCAAGCCCGACCGCAAGGATCAGTGCGAGCGCGCCATAGGTGCCGATCCGGCTGTCACGCATGATCTCAAGCGCATGGACCCGGTCGCGCCCGCCGCCCAGCCCGTCGGCCAGATCGGCCAACCCGTCCAGATGCAACGCTCCGGTCGCCAGGATCATTGCGCCAAGCGCCAGGAGCGCGGCCGGCACTGCCCCCAGGCCTAGTGCGAGCGCTCCAGCCTGCGCTGCCCAACCGATGACACCCACCACCAGTCCCACCAGCGGAAAGGCCCAGGCAGCGCTGGCAATCGGTGGCACTGGGTCGGCCAGACGCCCCGCCGGCAGCCGGGTCAGCAGTATCAGGGCCAGCCGCGCCTCGGCGATCCGGCGGCCGGGAGGTGTCATCCGATCCCGACCTCGGTCATGGTCGCCATGCCATCATGGCAGGCCAGCGCCCCGCGCAGGACAATGAGTGCCAGCGCCGCACCCGTCCCCTCGCCCAACGCCATGCCCAGCGACAGGATCGGCGTCTTGCCCATCGCCGCGCAGAGCCGAGCATGGCCGGGCTCGGCGCTTTGGTGGCCGATCAGGCAGTGATCCAGCAGCGCGGGCCGCGCACCGTGCAGGGGGGCCACTGCGGCACTGCAGATGTAGCCGTCCAGGATCACCGGGATCCGCGCCATGCGCGCGGCCAGCACTGCGCCGCAGATCGCCGCCTGTTCGCGCCCACCCAGGGCTGCGAGGACCCGCAGCGGCGACAACCCCGCATGGCGTGCCGCGCCCCGGGCGACCACATCGGCTTTCAGGGCCTGACCCTCGGCATCGCTGCCGGTGCCGCGGCCGACCCAATCCCCCGCCGCCCCGCCGTAAACGGCATGGGCCAGCGCGGCCGAGACGGTGGAATTGCCGATCCCCATCTCGCCCAGGATCAGCACATCGGCGCCCGGATCGACCGCCGCTGCACCGCGGTTCAGCGCGTCGAAGCATTCGGCCTCGGTCATCGCGGGGCCTTGGGTGAAATCCGCGGTGGGCCGGTCCAGATCCAGCGCCACGACCTGCAGATCGGCCCCGGCCACGCGGCACAGCTGGTTGATCGCAGCCCCCCCGGTGGCGAAGTTCTGCACCATGATTGCGGTCACCGCCTGCGGAAACGGGTTCACCCCCTGCGCGCAGATCCCGTGATTGCCGGCAAAAACCAGCGCCTGGGCGCGGTCGATCCTGGGGCGGGCGGTGGCGCGCCAGCCGGCCATAAAGACCGCCAGATCCTCCAGCCGGCCGAGCGAGCCGGGCGGCTTGGTCAGGCTGTCCTGCCGGACGCGCGCGGCCTCTATCGCGGCGGGGTCGGGCGCGGGCAAGTCCAGCGTCAGCATCGCGTCGAGAGTCTCGAAGGTGGGCAGTGCGGTCATTGCGGTTTCACCTTGATGGGGCATCCGGTCACGGACAGCCAGACATCGTTGCAGACAGCAGCGATACGCTGATTGGTCAGCCCCGCAGCATCGCGAAAGCGACGCGCCAGCGCATTCTCCGGCACGATGCCTGACCCGACCTCATTCGTGACAAACACAACGGGCGCGGCCAGGCGGGGGATCAGATCGACCAACAGGTCCAACTCGGCTTCCCAGTCACCATCCGCCAGCATCAGGTTCGTCAGCCACAGCGTCAGGCAATCGACAAGCCGGGGCGCCCCGCCGTCGCTCCGTTCCAGCGCGCCGCCCAGATCGCGCGGCGCGGTCAACGTGGTCCATTCCGGTCCCCGGCGGGCGCAATGGCGGGCGATGCGCTCGGCCATTTCAGCGTCATGCGCCTCGGCCGTGGCGATGTAGATGGCGGGCCTGCCCAGCTCGAGGGTCAGCCGCTCGGCCAGTTGGCTCTTGCCCGAACGGGCGCCGCCGGTGATAAGAATCGACTTTGTCATGCCGACGTGAAAAAGCATGTTCGCGAAGACTTGCAAAGCCCCTGATCATGCGTTTCGACGCCACCGAGCTGATCCTGATCCGTCACGCCCCGGCCGACACTGGCGGTCGGCTGTGCGGGCGCCGCGACGTGCCGCTGCTGGACCCGGATGCGCCTGCGCTTTTGCGGCTGGCCGAACGGTTGTCCGCGGTGCGGCGGATTGTCGCCAGCCCGGCGCTGCGCTGCCGCCAGACCGTGGCGGGGCTGTTTCCGGGGCGCGGCGCACCGCCCCTCGATCCCCGGCTGTGGGAGCAGGATTTCGGCGCCGAGGATGGCCGCCCCCATGCCGATGTGCCTGATCTGGGCCCACTGACAACGGCGGAACTCGCCACCCGCCGCCCGCCGGGGGGGGAGAGCTTTGCCAATATGGTCGCCCGCGTCGTTCCCGCATTGGAAGAGGTAGCGGCGCAGGGCGATGGCCCGGTCGCGATCGTCGCCCATGCCGGGACCGTGCGCGCGGGGCTGGCGCGGGCCATGGGCGCGGTGCCGCAGGCCCTGGCCTTTGAAATCGCACCCCTGTCCGTGACCCGGCTGCGCTGCCATCCGGCGGGCTGGTCGGTGGTGTCGGTCAATCTGGCCGGGTAGTCGCATGGTCTGGGTCGCAGGGCATTTCGGGGAATGGCTGCAGGGGATCAGCCGGGCGCAGGGCGCGCTGGCGCTGGTGACGCTGGCCTGCCCGGTCCGGGGCGTGGCGGTGCGCTGTGATCCGGCGCCGGATCTGTGCGTCTCGGATCCGGTGCTTGTTCTGGGCCTGACCCGCGCGCGGGCGATGCTGCAGCAGCTGGATTGCAGGACGCCGCTCAGGATCGCGGTCACCCAGGACCTTCCCCCTGGCGGTGGGGCGGGCATGTCGACCGCCGCACTGGTGGCGCTGGCCCGGGCCGTCGGCGCGCCCGAGGATCTGATCGCCCCGGCCTGCCTGCAGGTTGAGGGGGCAACCGACCCGCTGATGCTGCCCGCGCCCGATGCCACGCTCTGGGCCCCGCGCGCGGCCCGGTCCCTGGCCCCGCTGCCGCCCCCGCCCCGGGCCGAGATCGTCGGCGGCCTCTGGGGTCCGCCCATGCCGACCGATCCGGGCGATACAGACTTTCCCGAAATCGACGATCTGATCGCCGATTGGGCGCGCGGCCCGGACCTGGCCGGGGCTGCACGGCTGGCGCAGACCTCTGCCGACCGCACGACAGAGCTGCGTGGCCCGGTGGGCGATCTGACCCCGGCGCTGGCCTGGGATCTGGGCGCCTTGGGCTGGGCGCGGGCGCATACCGGCCCCGCCCGTGCGCTGATCTTCGCCCCCGGTGCTGCCCCTGCCGGGGCCGAAGCGGCGCTGATGCGTGCCGGCTTTGCCCATGTCCTGCGCTTTGAGACCGGAGGGCGGGGATGAGTTTCGCGGCGATGATGGCGATGGCGCTGGGGATTGACGCGGCGCTGGGCTGGCCCGCGCGGGTCTATGCCCGGATCGGCCACCCGGTAACCTGGATCGGTGCCCTGATCGCGTCGCTGGAGACGCGGTGGAACCGTGGCGGGGTCTGGCGCCGGCGGGGCATGGGGCTGGTCTGCCTGCTGGTCGTGGTTGCAGCGGCTGCGCTGCCTGCCTGGGCGCTGCAGGCGCTGCTGCCGCCGGGCGCGGTCGGGTTACTGATTGGTGCTATCCTCGCTTGGCCCCTGATCGCGGCGCGGTCGCTGCATGACCATGTCGCTGCCGTCGCCACGCCGCTTTCGGCGGGCGACCTGACCGGCGCGCGGGGGGCTGTGGCAATGATCGTCGGTCGCGACCCCGCGCAGCTGGACGCGGCCGGGGTGGCGCGCGCGGCGCTCGAAAGCCTTGCCGAGAATGCCTCGGACGGGGTGGTGGCGCCGCTCTTCTGGGGTGCAGTTCTGGGCCTGCCGGGGATCGCGGCCTACAAGGCGGTCAATACGCTCGATTCGATGATCGGCCACCGCAATGACCGCTATGAGGAGTTCGGCAAGGCCTCGGCCCGGTTCGACGATCTGGTCAATCTGATCCCCGCGCGGTTGACGGGGCTGGCGATGGCGTTGACCAGCGGTCGGGCGTCGGCCTTCTCGGTCATGGCCCGCGACGCGCGCCGCCACCGCTCGCCCAATGCCGGCTGGCCCGAGGGGGCGATGGCGGGCGGGTTGGCCGTGCGCCTGTCGGGCCCGCGCACTTATGGCGACCGGGTGGCGGACGAGCCCTGGCTGAACGGCGACGCCCCGGACCCCGGCGCGGCCGATCTGGCGCGGGGGCTTGCGCTTTATGCCCGGGCGATGGTCCTGTGCGGTGCGGCGCTGCTGGCCATGGCTCTCTGGGGGTGGTGATGCGCGATCATGGCGGCGATCTGGACCGGGCGCGGGCAGCCTATGGCGATGGCGACTGGATCGACCTGTCCACCGGGATCAACCGCGCCCCCTGGCCGCTGCCCGCGCTGCCCGCCCGGGCCTGGACCGCGCTGCCCACCGCTGCCGACCTCGCCGCGCTCGAAGAGGCCGCAGCCCGGGCCTATGGCGCGACCGGGCCTGTCGTGGCGCTCGCCGGCGCGCAGGCGGCGATCCAGCTGGTGCCGCGCCTGTCCGCCCCGGGCCGCGCTGCGGTCCTGACGCCCAGTTACAACGAACACGCCAGCACCTTGTCGGCTCAGGGTTGGATGGTCTCACCCGCCCCCGATCTGGATGCGATGGCCGGTGCGGATCTGGCGGTCGTCGTCAACCCCAACAATCCCGATGGCCGCAGCTGGCAGCCCGAGGCGTTGGCGGGGCTAGCCCGGCGGGTCGGGCGGTTGGTGGTGGACGAAAACTTCGCTGATCCCGAGCCCGGCCTGTCGCTGGCCCCGTCTCTGGCCGAACTGGGCGAGCGGGTGGTGATCCTGCGCTCCTTTGGCAAGTTTTACGGGCTGGCCGGGGTTCGGCTGGGCTTCGCGCTAGCGGGGAGAGAGACGGCAGCGCGGCTCAGGACGCTGGCCGGGCCCTGGGCGGTCTCGGGCCCGGCGCTGGCAATCGGCGCCGTGGCACTGGCCGATGCCGACTGGCAGGCTGCAACCGCCCAGCACTTGCATGCCGATTCGGCGCGGCTGCAGGCGCTGGCCGCGCAGGCAGGCTGGCCCGTGGTCGGGGCCTGCGCCCTGTTCGTGACGGTCGAAACCGGGAACGCCCGCGCCGCGCAGGACCGGCTGGCCCGGGCGCGGATCTGGACGCGGGCATTTCCCTACAGCCGGGGCTGGCTGCGCCTTGGCCTGCCGGGGTCCGAAGGGGAATGGGCGCGGCTTGCGGATGCGCTACCGCGCGGCAGCGAATAGGCCCTCCACATCGAGATGCGCCTCCAGATGCGCGGCGAGCGCGTCGAGCGTGGCCTCGACGCCGGCCTCATACCCCCCGTTCGAGGCCACCCCGAACCCCGAGAGATACGCCGCGCGAAAGGCATCGTCGCGGAACATGCCATGCAGGTAGCTGCCCTGCACGCGGCCGTCGGTGCTGACCGCGCCCTCGGGCTGGCCGTCCAGATAGGCAAAGCGGCGCGCACGGCCCGGGCCCTCGCTGCGGCCGATATGGATCTCGTAGCCCTCGAGGGACAGGCCGGTAGCTGCATGGGTGGCGTGCACCGTGGTCAGCCGCTTGTCGGGGGTCATCACCGTGTCCACCTGGAGCAGCCCGAGGCCCGCGTCCGACCCCGCCGGCCCCTCGATCCCGTCCGGGTCGGCGATGGTCCGGCCGAGCATCTGATAGCCGCCGCAGATGCCCAGCACATGCCCACCGCGCCGGACATGCGCCGCAAGATCCACGTCCCAGCCCTGCGCGCGCAGAAAGGCCAGGTCGCCCCGCGTCGATTTGGTGCCGGGCAGGATCACCAGATCGGCATCGCCCGGGATCGCGCGGCCCGGGCCCAACATGGTCAGCCGCACGCCAGGTTCCTGCGCCAGCGGGTCCAGATCGTCGAAATTGGCGATCCTGCTAAGCGCCAGGCAGACGATATGCAGCCCCGAACGGGCGGGCGTGCGGTGCAGGTCCAGCGCATCCTCGGCCGGCAGCTTCCAGGCGTCGGCAAACCACGGCACGACGCCGAAACCCCGCCAGCCCGTGCGCGCCGCGATCAGCGCATAGCCGTCGTCGAACAGCCGCGGATCGCCCCGGAAGCGGTTGATCAGGAAACCCGCGACCATCGCGGCATCCTCGGGCGCAAGCACCGCCTGCGTGCCGACGATCTGCGCGATCACCCCGCCGCGGTCGATGTCGCCCGCCAGGATCACGGGCACGTCGGCCGCACGCGCGAAACCCATGTTGGCGATGTCGCCCGCGCGCAGGTTCACCTCGGCGGGGCTGCCCGCGCCCTCGACGATCACCAGGTCATGGGCCGCGCGCAGTCGGGCGAAGCTGTCCAGCACCGGGGCCATGAGCTGCGGCTTCAGCGCCGCATAGTCGCGCGCCCGCAGCGTGGCCCGGCGCTTGCCCTGCACGATTACCTGCGCGCCGACATCGGTTTCGGGCTTCAGCAGCACCGGGTTCATGTCGGTTAGCGGGTCCAGCCCGCAGGCGCGCGCCTGCAACGCCTGCGCGCGCCCGATCTCGCCGCCATCGGCGGAGACGGCGGCATTGTTCGACATGTTCTGCGGCTTGAACGGCGCGACCGTCAGGCCCCGCCGCCGCGCCGCCCTGCACAGGCCCGCCACCAGAAGCGACTTGCCGACATTGCTGCCGGTCCCTTGGATCATCAGCGCGCGGCTCATGGCATCACGTCGGGTAGAACAGCGCCGTCAGGACATGATCCTTTGGCAAGGGGATGGTCGGTGGCGTGTCGAAGCCCTGGGCGATGTAATCGGGCAAGAGATGTGTATGCGGCCCGTCAGGCGAGACGCCACCGGGCGGCGGGATGACTGCATCGACCTCGGCGCGCAGGCAAGGCGTTTCGATCACCCGGACGGGACTGGACCGCAGCACGGCGGCCCCGATCCGCCCCAGGCAGGCCGACCAGGGGGTGCCGACATGCGGAGCGATCGCCTCGGCCGTCTCGCCGTCGCAGCGGATGGTGAAGCGCGCGGCCCGCCGCCCGAGGCCCAAGTCGAAGCGCGCGCCGCCTGCGTCGCGGGGGAGCAGGGCGTCGTCGTCGGGGCCGAGCGCGGTCAGCGCCGCAGGTCCGGCGGCTCCCGCCCGGCCGGTCGGTACGGCAAGGGCGATCAACGGCGCGCGGTCCGGGCGTGCGATCTCGAAGGCGGTCATCCAAGGCTGCGCGTCGATCCTGAGCGCGCTGCGCGCCGTGGCGAGCATCAGCCGGAAGCCGTTGCGCGCCAGCGTATAGGGTTCGTCCGGATCGCGCCGAACCTCGGCGACCGCGCCATAGACCCCGGCGACGAAGGTGCCCACGGCGGCGGCGAAACGGTCAGCGACGGCGTCGAGCAGCCTCTCGCCCCGCCAGTCAAGGCGCCGGACCCGCATCCCCATCGCGGCGGCGCGCCGGGGCAGGGCGGCCCAGACCTGCGCGCGGAAAGCATCATCGGCGCTGGCCCAGACGGCGATCTCGTCTAGCGTCCGCGCGCAGCCGGAGCACATCTGCCGCGCCTCGTCGATCACGCAGACATTGACGCAGGGGCTGGCCGGAGGGCGACGGGGTTCGACGGTCATCAGAATTCGACGCCTTTCTGCGCTTTCACCCCGTCCTTGAAAGGGTGCTTGACCAGCGTCATCTCGGTCACCAGATCGGCGGCCTCAATCAGTTCGGGCTTGGCGTTGCGCCCGGTCAGGCAGACATGGGTCATGCGGGGCTTTCGGGTCTGCAGGAAATCAACCACCTCATCGATGTCCAGATAGTCGTAGCGCAGCGCAATGTTGATCTCGTCCAGCAGCACGAAGCCGATGTCGGGATCGAGGATCTGGGCCTTGGCGATCTCCCATCCGTTGCGGGCCGCGGCGATGTCGCGCTCGCGGTCCCGGGTTTCCCATGTAAAGCCCTCGCCCGAGACGAAAAACCGGCATTCATCGGCGAAGCGCTCGCGCAGCAGTGTCTTTTCGCCGGTCTCCCAGTTGCCCTTGATGAATTGCACCACCGCGCAGGGCATCCCCCAGGCGATGCAGCGCATGATCATTCCGAAGCCCGACGACGACTTGCCCTTGCCCGGGCCGGTGTGGACGATGATCAGGCCCTTTTCCTCGGTCTTGGTCTCCATCATCCGGTCGCGCGCGGCCTTGATGCGCTTCATCTTCTCGTTGTGGCGCAGGGTTGCGTCATCCATCGGTCTCTCCTTCTGTCTTTGTCGTTGCTGTCATGCTCATGCCATGCGCGCCCGCCTGCGCAAGAGCCAGACAAAGAACACGCCGCCGACCAGTCCGGTGACGATGCCGATGGGCATGTCCTCGGGGCGCATCAGGGTGCGGGCGGCGATGTCGGCCCAGACCAGGAAGGTCGCGCCGGCCAGCATCGAGGCGGGCAGCACGCGGGCATTGTCGCCACCCACAACCAGCCGCACGATATGCGGGATCATCAGCCCGACAAAGCCGATGATGCCCGAAAAGGCAACCATGACGCCGGTCACCATCGCCGCGACCACGAAAGCAGTCAGGCGGAAGCTGGCGACGGGAGTGCCGAGGGTCGCGGCCGTCTCGTCGCCGATGGTCATGGCGTTCAACGATCCCGCGACCACGCGAAACCATAGCGCGGCGCCCGCCAGCACCAGCGCCGGCCAGACCAGATGCGCCCATTGTGCAAGGCCCAACCCCCCCAGCATCCAGAACACGACCGTATGGGTGGCGCGCGGATCGCCCAGAAAGATCAGCACATTGGCCAGCGCCATCACGATGAAGGACACCGCCACCCCGGTCAGGACCAGCCGGTCGGCGCTGGTGGCCTGCGCGAAACTCGCGACCGCCAGCACCAGAAGCGTGGCCCCCAGCGCGCCGCCGAAGGCCAGGAGCGGCACGGTTGCCAGCCCCAGGAACATGCCGGTATGCAGAAGCGCGAGGATCGCGCCAAACGCCGCGCCCGAAGAAATGCCCAGCAGATGCGGATCGGCCAGCGGGTTGCGCGTGACCGCCTGCAGCACCGCGCCGACCAGCGCCAGCCCGGCGCCCACCAACGTTGCCAGCAGCACGCGGGGCAGGCGGAGGTCCCAGACTATGGCGGCACCACCGGGCGACCAGTCCGGCGTCACCAGTCCGGGCCAGAGCCGGTCCAGGATCACGCCCCAGACCGTCGCCGCCGGGATCGGCACCGCGCCGATGCTGACCCCGGCCGAGACCGACAGGACCAGCGCCGTCGCGCCCAGCCCCCAGACCCCGGCGCGCACAGGCCGGGCAAGCGCGGTGCGCGCCCCTTGCTCCGCAGGCGGGCCAGTCACAGAGCCAGTCACAGGGTCAGGCGCAGGCGCAGGCGCAGGGGCCGGATCGGAAGCCGGGGTGTCGCGCATCGCTCAGCCGCCGTGGAAGGCCGATGCCAGCGCCCGGATGGCGCGGATGTTGCGCGGGCCCGGCGTGGCCTCGACATAGTCCAGCACCACGAAGCGGTCGTTCACCACCGCATCCATGCCCGCGAAGGCCGGGTTGGTGCGCATGAAGTCGATCTTCTCCTCGGCCGTTACCTCGCCGTAATTGACTATCACGATCACCTCGGGGTTGCGCTCGATCACCGGTTCCCAGGCCACGCGGGTCCAGGAGGACTGTACGTCGTCCATGATGTTGCGCCCGCCCGCGGCCTCGATAATCGCGGTCGGCATGGCGAAGCGTCCGGCGGTGAAGGGCGTGTCCTCGCCCGAATCATAGACGAAGACGCGCAGGGGCTCGCCCTCTGGTATGGTCGCAGCGATCTCGGCCAGTTCGGCCTCCCAGCCCGCGATCAGCGCCTCGGCTCGGTCCGGCACGCCGAAGATCGTGGCGAGGTTGCGGATGTCGTTGAACATGTCCTCGATGGCGACGCGCTCGCGCGGCATGATGTGGATGCAGCTTTCGGTCAGCTCGTAGACGGCGATCCCGAACGGGGCGAGGGTTTCGGGGGTGACCTCGCCGCCCACGCGCATTCCGTAGTTCCAGCCGGCGAACCAGAAATCGAGGTCGGCGCCGATCAGCACCTCGCGCGTGGGGTAGCGCTCGGAGAGTTCCGGCAGTTCGGCCACGCCCGCGCGCATCTCTTCGTCAAGCTTGTTCCAGCCCGAGATGCCGGTGTACCCGACCATCCGGTCGGTCAGGCCCAGCACCAGCATCATCTCGGTCAGGTTGACGTCGTTCGAGGCCGCTCGGGCGGGCGGGGCGTCAAAGGTGATCTCGCGGTCGCAACTCGTCACGGTGACCGGAAAGGCCAGCGCGGGGGCAGCGAAGACGGCGAGGAAGGCGGTGAGTCCAAGTCGGGTCATCTGTGCGGTTCCTGTTGCACGGGGTGAGGAAGGGAGAAGTCGAAGCGGGCGGGCCCGCGTGGCGTGGCCAGGACGCCGAAGGCGCGGGCGATCAGGTCGGGGGTCAACACCTGCGCCACCGGCCCGAAGGCCAGCGGGTGGCCCCCGGCCAGCACCAGAAGGTCATCGGCAAAGCCCTGAACCAGGTTCAGGTCGTGCAGCGAGGCGACGACGGTGATGCCCAGCCCGCGCACCAGCGCCAGCACCTCGAGCTGGTGGCGGATGTCTAGATGGTTGGTCGGCTCGTCCAGCACGATCAGCCCCGGCTCCTGCGCCAGCGCGCGGGCGACCATGACCCGTTGGCGTTCCCCTCCCGAGAGCGTGCCGAAGCTGCGGTGGGCAAGGGCGTGCAGAGACAGCCGGTCTAGCGCGTGGTCGACCAGATGCAGGTCCTGCGCGGAGGGGCCCGACAACGCCCGGCGGTGCGGGGCGCGGCCCAGGGCCACGATCTCGGCCACGGTCAGGGCAAAATCGGTCGGCTGTTCCTGCAGCACGGCGGCGATTCGTTGCGCGACACGGCGCGGGGGCAGGCGGTGGATGTCCTGCCCGTCCAGCAGGACACGGCCCGACCGGGGGCTGTGATAGCGGTAGATCAGGCGCAAGAGCGTCGATTTCCCCGCCCCGTTCGGCCCCAGCACCCCCAGCACCCGGCCCGGCGCCAGCGTCAGCGACACCGGATGCAGGATGCCGTCGCGCCAGGCCACATCCGCAAGCGTCAGCGCCGCAGCGATGGGGGCCGCACAGCTCATTGCAGGGTCAGGGCCGCAAGGGGAGCGCTGGCCAGCATCCGGTCGCCACGCGACAGCGACAGCTGGCCGTCGCCGACCCGCCAGTCCAGGATGCAGCCCCGTATCGCGAAGACGTCAGCTGCGAGTTGCCCCGTCATCTCGGGTATTCCGCCGGGCAACCCTTGCAATAGGCGGCAGCACTGCGCGATCCGCGCAAGCCAAGCTGCTCCGGCCGGGCACTCACGGGCCGTCAGCGGGCAGGCAATCGGAGCGTCAGGGCTTGGGTCTTGCATGGGCGATCCTGCGTGCATTTGCAGGGGCCCAGGGCGCGCGTCCGGTGCTTACGCGAGAATATGCGTCGGTCATGCGTTTCCCTTTCCGGACGCCCCGCCCGGGTTGGTGGTGTCGATGCGATGGCAGGTCTCCTGGCTCACGGCTGAGGTTCGATCCCGCCTTCCCGGATCCGAGGATCCAGTGGCATGAAGGGCCGAACACCGCTTACAGTTGCGGGGGCAGCACCGGAATTGGGCCTCTGCCCGCACCGGTTTCCCTATTCTCCCGGCTGGGCCGGGCACCATCGCGCGAGAGTTTAGGGCCGACGCGGTGGCGGTGCAAGCCCGATTCCGCCCGACGGGGCCCGCCATATCCGGCTTGACAGCCGCCGCCGGGCCTGAGCATCTGAGAGGGCTGGTGCCTGCCTCTGCAGGTGAAAAGGGAATGCGACAGGGGTTTGACCGCCCCAAGCGCAGCCGCCCCCGCGACCGTGACCGGAAAGGTCGCCCGAAACGCCACTGGACCCATGGTCCGGGAAGGACGGGCAACCGCTGAGGGAAACCTCTGAATCCGCAAGCCGGGAGACCTGCCAGCCCATAACCCCCCGCAGCGATGCGGGATTTCCACAGGCGGGGTGGTCTGTGTCGGGGCAGTGCGGGGCTCTCCGCACCTGTCGTGGCAGGCTCATCTCCCCCAAACCGCTGCGGGTGGCAGCGAAGGATCGGATTGCGATGAAACGGATGGCTCACGCCTTCTCCCTCCTGCTCGGCCTGGCGCTGCTGGCATCGCCGGCGCAGGCGCAGGATCCCCAACCCATGACGCTCGACGGCCCGCTCGGCAGCTTCACCGAACGCCGCCCGGCCCCGACCGCGTTCGACTCCGAGGCCCATCGCCAGCGCCAGCTCCGGATCGCCACGATGACCGCGATGTCCGGCCTCTACCGGACCCTTGTCACCGAACTCACGCGCGATCCGGCCGAGGTGGCCTTCCGCCGGACCGCGGCCGCCGCGCTGGCCGAGACGGCGGCCCTGCTGCCCGCCGCCTTCTCGGTCGAGTCCCCCGCGCCCGAGGGCGAGACCGGCGCACTTCTGCTGATCTGGGACGAGGCCTCGCGCGCCGCCTTCGATGACCTGATCGCGTCTTTCCATCAGGCGACCGAAGAGCTTCGCACGGCGGCCGTCACGGGCGAAGATTTCGAGGCGAAACTCTACGCCGCGCGCTATTACTGCATCGCCTCTCACAGCACCTATCGGTCGCGCTGAGATGACGTTGACGGACACACTCACGCCGGTCGACCTGCTGGTCTGCACGCGCTGCCGGTTGGAGGGCGAGGCGTCAGAAGGCGAGACGCGCTCCGGGGCGCTGCTGTTTGCGGAACTGGCGGACCTAGGCGTCGAGGGCGTCCGCGTCACGCCAGTCGAGTGCCTGTCGAACTGCTCGCGTGGCTGCACCATCGCGCTGCGCGGGCCTGACCGCTGGACCTATGTCTTTGGCGGGCTGAGGCCGGGCGAGGCGCGCGCCATTCTGACCGAAGGCGCAGGCAAATATCGCGCCGCGCCCGACGGCCTGGTCCCCTGGCGCGAGCGGCCCGAGCATTTCCGCAAGAACTGCATCGCCCGGATCCCGCCCCTGACGATCCAACCCACACCCCCCAATCTGACTGCCGGAGAGCCCTGAGATGGCCAGCCTCGAGAAAACCCCCGTCACCATCGTCACCGGCTTCCTGGGGGCGGGCAAGACGACGCTGATTTCGCAGCTTCTGCGCAACCCCGGCGGAAGGCGGCTGGCGGTGGTGGTCAACGAATTCGGCACCCTCGGCGTGGATGGTGAGATCCTGCGCGGCTGCGCGCTGCCCGACTGCCCCGAGGAAAACATCGTCGAACTGTCGAACGGCTGCCTGTGCTGCACCGTGGCCGACGACTTCATACCCACGATTCAGGCGCTGATGGCGCTGACGCCCCGCCCCGACCATATCCTGATCGAGACCTCGGGCCTGGCGCTGCCCAAGCCGCTGCTGAAGGCCTTCGACTGGCCCGAGATCCGCTCGCAGATCACCGTGGACGGGGTGATCGCGCTGGCCGATGCCGAAGCCGTGGCGGCCGGCCGCTTCGCCCCCGATCCAGCGGCTGTCGATGCGCAGCGCGAGGCCGACGAGAGCCTCGACCACGAGACCCCGCTGAGCGAGCTCTTCGAAGATCAGATCGCCTGCGCCGATCTGGTACTGCTGACCAAGCCCGATCTGGCCGGGCCCGAGGGGGTGGCGGCGGCGCGCGCCGTGATCGCGGCCGAAGCGCCGCGTCCCTTGCCGGTGATTGAGGTCGCCGAGGGTGCGGTCGATGCGCGCGTGATCCTGGGCCTGAATGCTGCGGCTGAGGCCGACCTCGACGCCCGGCCCAGCCATCATGACGGGCATGACGACCACGAGCACGACGATTTCGACAGCACGGTCATCGCCATGCCCGAGATTGCCGACCCCGCCGGGCTGGCCCAGCGGATCGCCGATATGGCGCGGGATCAGCAGATCCTGCGGGTCAAGGGCCATGTCGCCGTCGCCGGCAAGCCAATGCGGCTCTTGGTGCAGGCGGTGGGCGCGCGGGTGCGCCATCAGTACGACCGCCCCTGGGCGCCGGGCGAGGCGCGGGCGGGTCATCTGGTGGTCATCGCCGAGCATCATCATCTTGACCCGGACGCGGTGCGCCGCGCCCTGATCCCGGACGCCTGAGACCCGGCCGCCACCTATGCATGTCGTCTTTCGCGAAAGCCACGGGCTAGAGGAGACCGAGACTCCGACCAATCTGGGCCAGCCGCCCGCCGATCTGGTCGTGCTCTCGTTCTCCGACAGCGATCTGGGCGCCTTTGCCGAGGGCTGGCATCGCGGCGGCGGGGCCGAGGGGCGGCTGCCCGGCCTGCGGCTGGCCAATCTGGCGGCGCTGAAACACCCGCTCTCGGTCGATACCTATGTCGAGCACACGCTGGCGGGCGCCAAGGGCATCCTGATCCGGCTGATCGGGGGGGTGCCCTATTGGTCCTACGGGCTGCAACAGGTCGAGCGGCTGGCGCGTGCGCAGGGGATCGCGCTGGCGGTGCTGCCCGCCGACGGGCGGCCCGATGCGCGGCTGGATGCGGCGTCGACCGTCCCGGCCTCGACCCTGCGGCGTCTGGCGCAACTCTGCGACAGCGGGGGCGCGGTGGCCGCACAGGCGGCGCTGGCGCAGATGGCGCTGGCCGCGGGGCTTTATGCCGGGCCGGTTGCGGGGGCCAAGACCCTGCCCGTGGTCGGCGCCTGGACACCCGAGGAAGGGGTGACCTGCCCCGCGGTGATCGGGTTCGACCGGGATGCGCCGCTGGTGCTGGTGGTCTTCTACCGCGCCTATCTGGTTGCTGCCGACATGGCCCCGGTCGGCGCCCTGATCGCGGCGCTCAGGGGGCGAGGGTTCCGGGTGCTGGGCCTCTTCACCTCCTCGCTGAAAGCGCCTGGGGAGCGGGACTGGCTGGTCGGGCAGGTCCGCCACCTGTCCCCGGCCGCCATTATCAATGTGACCGCCTTTTCGGGGCGTGGCGACGGGGGGGCCTCGCCGCTCGATGCCGCCGGGGTGCCGGTCTTTCAGGCCGCCTTCGCCACTTCGACCCGCGCGGCCTGGGCGGGGGCGGCGCGCGGCCTCTCGCCCGCCGATCTGGCCATGCATGTGGTGCTGCCCGAGGTGGACGGGCGCATCCTGGCGGGTGTCGCGTCGTTCAAGGAACCGGGCGCGCGCGACCCGCATCTGCACTTCGCCCGCACCGCCCATGCGCCCGATCCAGCCCGCATCGCGGCCATCGCCGACCGGGTGGCGGGCTGGCACCGGCTGGCGGCCTTGCCTGCGGGCAAGAAGCGTCTGGCGCTGGTGCTGTCCACCTATCCGGGGCGAGACTGGAACCTCGCCCATGCCGTGGGCCTCGATGCGCTGTCCTCGACTGACGCGATCCTGTCGGACCTGACCGGCGCGGGCCATGCCATCCCCCCCGGCCCGCCGCTGGCCGAGGCCCTGCCCGCGGCCGGGATCGACTGGCCGCTCGCGGCCTATCGCGCGGCGCTTGCAACCCTGCCGCAAGCCCTGCGCGACGATCTGCAAACAGCCTGGGGCGCGCCCGAGGATGACCCGGACGCTGCAGGCGGCGCCTTCTGCTTCCGCGCGCTGCGCCGGGGCCAAGCGCTGGTCGCCCTGCAACCCGAACGCGGCCAACCCGTCGCCCGCGATGCCGATTACCATGACCTGACCCGCACGCCCCGGCACGCCTATGTCGCCTTTTACCTGTGGCTGCACGGGCAGGCCGACGTGCTGGTCCATATCGGCGCGCATGGCACGCTGGAATGGCTGCCGGGCAAGGCCGTCGCACTTTCGGGCGACTGCTGGCCCGAGGCGCTGACCGGCCCCTTGCCGGTGATCTATCCCTTCATCGTCAACGATCCAGGCGAGGCCGCCCAAGCCAAGCGCCGGATCGGGGCGGTGACGCTGGGCCATGTCCCGCCACCCCTGCGCGCTGCGGGCACCCCCGGTCGGCTGGCGCGGCTGGAGGCGCTGCTCGACGAATTCTCCAACGCTGACGGGCTGGACCCGCGCCGCCGCGACCGGCTGATTGGCGATATTCAGGATGAAGCCGCGGCACGCGGCGTCACGCAGGATCTGGGCATCCCCCCCGGCGCGGGCCCGGCCGAGGCCATCGCCCGGATCGACCGCTTCGTCTGCGACGTTAAGGAAAGCCAGTTCGGCGACGGGCTGCATGTCTGGGGCCGCGCGCCGCCGCAGCCTGGCGCCTTCGACGGTGCGGCCGCGGCCGAACGTAAGGCGCTGCTGGATGCGCTGGCCGGGCGGCGGATCGCGCCCGGCCCCTCGGGCTCGCCGTATCGCGGGCGGACCGATGTGCTGCCCACGGGGCGCAACCTCTACACCACCGACCCGCGCGCGGTGCCCACGCGCGCTGCCTTCCGTCAGGGCGCCGCACTGGCCGACGAGCTGATCCGCCGCCACCTGCAGGACGAGGGCGACTGGCCGCGCGGGCTGGTCGTGGACCTCTGGGGCTCGGCCACGATGCGCACGGCGGGCGAGGATTTCGCCATGGCGCTGGCGCTGCTCGGCGTCCGCCCGGTTTGGGACGAAGGCTCGGAACGCGTGTCAGGCATCGAGATCGTGCCCATCGCTGAACTGGACCGCCCGCGCATCGACGTGACCCTGCGAGTCTCGGGCCTGTTCCGCGACGTGTTCCCCACCCTCTCGGCGCTGTTCCAGCAGGCGGTGCGGGCGCTGGCCGCGCGGAATGAGGCGCCGGACTGGAACCCCTATGTCGGCTGCGAGGCGCCCCGCGTCTACGGCCCCGCGCCAGGCAGCTTCGGTCTGGGCATGGGCGCGGGCTTGACCGACTACAGCGACGCGGCCCGGCGCGCGGCCGGCGAGGCCTGGCTTGCGGCGTCAAGCTGGGCGCTGGATGGCGAGCACCAGCGCCCCGACCCGGCAGGCATTCGTGCCCGCGTCGCGCAGGCCACGGCCTTCGTCCACGCTCAGGACCTGCCCGAGACCGACCTTCTGCTGGCCGAGGACTACGCCAGCCACGAGGCGGGCTTCGCCGCCGCGCAGGCCGTGACGGGCGGGCAGGCCCGGCTGTGGCATCTGGACAATACCGACCCCGCCCGCCCCCGCGCCCGGGCGCTGTCAGAGGAGGTGGCGCGTGTCGTCCAGGCCCGCGCCGCCAACCCTGCCTGGATCGCGGGCATGCGCTGCCACGGCTTTCGCGGCGCGGCCGAGATCGCAGCGACGCTGGAGAACATGGCGGCCTTCGCCCATCTGGCCGGGGTGGTCGGGCCGCATCTGTTCGATGCCTTCTGGGAGGCGACGCTGGGCGACGAGGGCGTGACCGAATTTCTGGCAGAGGCCAACCCCCTGGCGCTGGCCGCTCTGCGCGACCGTTTCGCGGCGCTTCACGCGGCCGGGCTGTGGCAGTCCCGGCGCAACTCGGTGCTGGCGCGGATCGGAGCAGGGGCATGACGGCCCCCGCGATCCACAGCCCGGTGATTCAGGGCTGGTGCCCCGGCGCGCATCACCCCATGGCCTCGGGCGACGGGCTGGTGGTGCGGGTGCGGCCCTTTCTTGGCCAAATCACAGCGGCGCAGGCGATGGGGCTGGCCGATCTGGCCGCGCGCCACGGCAATGGCCTGATCGACCTGACCAGCCGCGCGAATATGCAACTGCGCGGCGTGACCGAGGCGGGCCTGCCGGACCTGCTGGCGGGTCTCGACGCGCTCGGGCTTCTGGACCCCGACGACGGGTCCGAGGGGCGGCGCAACATCGTGCTCGACCCATTCCGAGGGCCGCCCGATACCGATCCGCAAAACCGCATCGCTGCGGCGCTGGCCGAGGGGCTGCGCGATCCGGGCTTTTTTCGCCTTCCGACGAAATTCGGCTTTGTCGTCGATACCGGGCCGCGGCGCAGGCTGGCAGCGACCAGCGGCGATGTCCGTATCGAGGCTTCGGGCAATACCCTGATCCTGCGCACCGATGGCCTTACTACCGGGCGGGCGGTCGCGGATCCCGCACAGGCGGTGGCGCTGGCGCTGGGGATGGCGCGCTGGTTTCTGGCCTCGGGCGGTGTTGGGGCCGATGGGCGTGGGCGGATGGCGCGGCACCTGGCTGCGGGCGCGGTCCTGCCCGCCGCCCTGGCTGGCGATCTGGCGCCCAACCCGGCCCTGCCGCCGCCCGCGCCGAGCCTGCACCCGCAAGGCGCGCTTGTCGCCCCCGCCTTCGGTCAGCTGGCCGCCGATGATCTGCACCGCCTCGCCGCCAGCGGCGCCGCCATGCTCAGGATCACGCCCTGGCGGATGGTGCTGCTGCCGGGGCTGACGGATCTGGCCGTGCTGGATGCCCGGGGCCTGATCACCGATCCTTCCGACCCGCTCCTGTCGGTCATCGCCTGCACCGGCGCGCCCGGTTGTCCGCAAGCCAGTGTCGAGACCCGCATCCTCGCACGCCAGCTTGCGCCAGCCTTGCGCCCGGGAACCCGGTTGCATGTCTCGGGCTGTGCCAAGGGCTGCGCCCAACCGGGGCCGTCCGATCTGACGCTGGTGGGTCGTGACGGGCGCTTCGATCTTGTCGCAGACGGCGCGCCGTGGGATGAGCCGCGCAAATGCGGGCTTTCCCCACTGGACCTTCCTTCCCTGATCGGTGACTGATCCATGCCCTACCTCTATGAGACCGACGGTGCGGCGATCTATGCCGAGAGCTTCCGCACCATCCGCGCCGAGGCTGATCTGGCCCGCTTCGACGCCGATGAGGTACAGGTCGTCGTCCGGATGATCCATGCCGCCGGGCTGGTGGGCCTTGAGGCGCATGTCAGGATCGCGCCGGGCATGGTCGCCGCCGCCCGGGATGCGCTGCAGGCGGGTGCGCCGATCCTTTGCGATGCGCGCATGGTCTCCGAAGGGATCACCCGGCCGCGCCTTCCTGCAGGCAACCCGGTGATCTGCACCCTGCAGGACGCGCAGGTCCCTGCGCTTGCTGCGAGGTTGGGCACCACGCGCTCGGCGGCCGCGCTGGAACTCTGGTGGCCACATCTGGCGGGGTCGGTCGTGGCCATCGGCAACGCGCCGACCGCGCTGTTCCATCTGCTGGAGATGCTCGAAGACCCCGCCTGCCCGCGCCCAGCGGCAATCATCGGCTGCCCCGTGGGCTTTGTCGGTGCCGCCGAATCCAAGGCCGCGCTGTGGGAGACCGCGCCCGCCCCCTGCCTGATCGTCGAGGGGCGGCTGGGCGGCAGCGCGATCACCGTCGCCGCCGTCAACGCCATTGCGAGCCGGGCAGAATGAGCGGGGCACCGGGCACGATCTACGGTGTCGGCCTCGGCCCCGGCGATCCGGATCTGATGAGCATCCGCGCCGACCGGCTGATCCGGGCCGCGCGCCATGTCGCGTATTTCCGCAAGGCCGGCCGGCCGGGCCGGGCCCGAACCACCGTCGAGGGGATGCTGCGCCGTGATGTGCAGGAAATCCCGATGGACTATCCCGTCACCACCGAAATCCCCGTCGATGACCCGGCCTATGGCGCGTGCCTGGCCGGGTTCTATGCCGAAGTCTCGGCGCATCTGGCGGATCTGGCGCAGTCGGGCCATGACGTCGTGGTGCTGTGCGAGGGGGATCCGTTCTTTTACGGCTCGTTCATGCATCTGCATGCGCGCCTCAGGGGGCGGGTGCCGGTCGTCACCGTCCCGGCGATCACCGGCATGTCGGCCGCCTGGACGGCCAGCGGCATCCCCATCACCTGGGGCGACGACGTGCTGTCGGTGCTGACCGGCACGATGGATGAGGACGCGCTGGCCGGTCACATGGCCGGGGCGGATGCGCTGGTGATGATGAAGGTCGGCCGCAACCTGCCGAAAGTGCGCCGGGCGCTGGCCCGCGCCGGCAGGCTGGATCGCGCCTGGCTGGTCGAATGCGCCAGCTTGCCCGAGGAACGTGTGCTGCCGCTGGCGGAGGCGGGCGAAACCGCGCCCTATTTCTCGATCGTTCTGGTCCACGGGCAGGGGCGGCGGCCATGAGCGGCGCCATGCAAGGGGGCTGGTTGGTCATCGCGGGGCTGGGGCCGGGCAGCGAGGCGCTGGTCACGCCCGAGGTCTCGGCCGCGCTGGCCGAGGCAACCGATATCGTCGGCTATATCCCCTATGTCCGCCGGGTGTCCCCGCGCCCTGGTCTCACCCTCCATGAAAGCGACAACCGTGTCGAGTTGGACCGCGCCCGCCACGCGCTGGAAATGGCGCAGCAAGGGCGGCAGGTGGTGGTGGTCAGCTCGGGCGATCCGGGCGTCTTTGCCATGGCCGCAGCGGTGTTCGAGGCGCTGGAGGCCGGGCCCGAGGACCGGCGCGGCCTCGACATCCGCGTGCTGCCGGGCATCACCGCAATGCTGGCTGCGGCGGCGCGGGCGGGGGCGCCGCTGGGACACGATTTCTGCGCGATCAATCTCAGCGACAATCTGAAGCCCTGGTCCGTGATCGAACGCCGCCTGCGGCTGGCGGTCGAGGCCGATTTCGCCATCGCGCTCTACAACCCCCGCTCGCAGGCCCGGCCCGAGGGCTTCGGCCGCGCGCTGGACCTGCTGCGATCCAGCTGCGACCCCGAGCGGCTGATCATCTTCGCCCGCGCCGTCAGCACGCCCGACGAGGTGCTGCGCACCGTCCCCCTCTCCGAGGCGCGGCCCGAGATGGCCGACATGCGCACCGTGGTGCTGATCGGTTCCTCGGCCGCGCGCCGGGTGCCGGGCACCGGCTTTGTCTATACACCGCGCGGGGTGGAAGGATGAGCGATCCAGTCCAGCACTTCGGCCACCTCCTGCGCCTCAGCCCGCGCGGGCAGGGACGGGCGGTCGATCATCACCACCGGCAGGCCCAGCGCGCGGGCTGCGGCGATCTTGGCATAGGCCCCGGTCCCGCCCGCGTTCTTCGACACGACCAGCCCGGTCCCGTGGCGCTCCATCAGCGCGCGGTCGGCGGCGGTGTCGAAGGGACCGCGATCGACGATGACCTCGGCCTGCGGAAAGGGCAGGGGCCCGGCAGGCGGGTCGACCAGCCGCAGCAGATAGTGATGCTGCGGGTTCGGGGCGAAATCGGGCAGGTGCATCCGCCCGACCGCCAGCATCACCCGCAGCGCCGGCCGTTCCAGCGCGGCGACGGCGCCCGCAATATCGGGCACGTGGGTCCAGCGGTCGCCCGCGACCGGCGCCCAAGGTGGACGGGTCAGCGCGATCAGCGGTGTGCCCGTCGCGGTGCAGGCAGCGACCGCATTACGGCTCATTTGGGCGGCAAAGGGATGGGTGGCATCCACGACATGGGTGATCCCTTCGGCTTGCAGGAAGGCGGCCAGCCCCTCGGCCCCGGCAAAGCCGCCAATGCGCTGCGGCAGGGGCTGGCGCAGCGGGCGCTCGACCCGACCGGCAAAGGAGACAGTGCCCGCGATCCCGTGCTCGGCCAGTGCGCGGGCCAGGGCGGTGGCTTCCGTCGTGCCCGCCAGGATCAGAAGGTTCGGGCGCATGGTTGAGGCTCCGTGGCTGACCATCATTGGGTTGGGCGAGGATGGCCTGGATGGCCTGCCGCCCGCAAGCCGTCGCGCGCTTGATCGGGCGGAATTGATCATGGCCCCGCCCCGGCATCTGGCGCTGGTCCCTCAGACGGGGGCCGAGCGGGTGGAATGGCCTGTCCCCTTTGCCGAGGGGCTGCCGGTGCTGACCGCCTTGCGCGGGCGGCGGGTCGTCGTGCTGGCCTCGGGCGATCCGTTCTGGTTCGGGGCGGGCGCGGTGATCGCCCGCGCGCTGAACCCCGGCGAATGGCGGGCGCTGCCCGGCCCGTCGACGTTCGCGCTTGCCGCCGCGCGGCTGGGCTGGCCGCTCGAAGCCACCCACTGCCTTGGCCTGCACGCCGCCCCGCTGACTCGGCTCAGGCCGCATCTGGCGCCGGGCGTCCGCGCTATCGTGCTGCTGCGCGACGGGGCAGCGGTGGCGGGGCTGGCGGGCTGGCTGACCACTGAGGGCTTCGGCGCCAGCGCCTTGACCGTTCTGGAAGCGCTTGGCGGGCCGCGCGAGCGGATCACCGAGGCCCGCGCGGAGGCCCTGCCAGCCGGGGATTTTGCCCACCCCGTCGCGGCGGCCCTCAGCGTGGCGGGCACGGGCGCGGTGATCCCGCGCGCCAGCGGCATAGCGGATGACTGCTTCGCCACCGACGGCCAGATCACCAAACGCCCGGTCCGGGCGCTGGCGCTGTCGGCGCTGGCGCCCCGGCCGGGTGAGTTGCTGTGGGACATCGGCGGTGGTTCGGGCTCGATCGCCATCGAATGGCTCCTGTCGGACCCCACGACCCGCGCCATTAGCATCGAGCCCCGCGCCGACCGTGCGGCGCGTATCCGCACCAATGCCGACCGGCTGGGCGTGGACCGGCTGCGGGTGGTGCAGGGTGCAGCGCCCGCCGCGCTGGAGGGGCTGGACGCGCCGGCCGCGGTGTTCATCGGCGGGGGCCTCACGGCGGGGCTGCTCGACGCGCTGACCGCGCGGCTGACGCCCGGCGTGCGGCTGGTCGCCCATGCCGTGACGCTGGAATCCGAGGCGCTGCTGATGGCGGCCCGGACCCGCCACGGCGGGGATCTCCTGCGGATCGAGCTGGCCGAGGCCGCGCCTTTGGGTACGAAAACCGGCTGGGTGCCGGTCCGGCCGGTCGTGCAATGGCGGATGGTCCTGTGATCGTGGCAGGGTTCGGGTTCCGCAGCGGGGCGACGGTGGACAGCCTCGCTGACGCGCTGGCCCGCGCGGGCGGCCCCGCCGGGGTCGGCGCGTTGGCCACGGCTGCCGACAAGGCCGGGAACCCGGCTTTTCGCAATTTGGCCGACCGGCTGGCCCTGCCGGTCCTGCCGCTGTCACCCGAGGCGCTGCGGGCGCAGCCAACCCCCACCCGCTCGACCTGGTCACTGGAAGCACGCGGCACCGGCAGTCTGGCCGAGGCGGCAGCGCTGGCCGCCGCCGGTCCCGGGGCGCGCCTGATCGGCTTGCGTGTCGTCTCAGCCGATGGCAGGGCCACCTGCGCGCTGGCCGAAGGAGTAGGTGCCACATGACCGTCCATTTCATAGGCGCCGGCCCCGGCGCGCCGGATCTTCTGACCCTGCGCGGGCGCGACCTGATCGCGGCCTGCCCGGTCTGCCTTTATGCCGGATCGCTGGTCCCGCAGGCGGTGCTGGCCCAATGCCCACCCGGCGCGCGGATCGTGAACACGGCGCCCCTGGACCTTGACGCGATCATGGCCGAAATCGCCGCCGCCCACGCCGCCGGGCAGGACGTGGCGCGGCTGCATTCCGGGGATCTGTCGGTCTGGTCGGCGATGGGCGAGCAGATCCGGCGGCTGACCGCGCTGGGCATCCCCTACACGGTCACCCCCGGCGTGCCCTCGTTCGCCGCCGCCGCAGCAGCACTTGGGGCGGAACTGACGCTGCCTGGCGTGGTGCAATCGCTGGTCCTGACCCGCACGCCGGGCCGCGCGACCTCGATGCCGCCGGGCGAGACGCTGGCCGCATTCGGCGCCACGGGCGCGACTCTGGCGCTCCATCTGTCGATCCAGAACCTGCCCGCCGTGGTGGCCGATCTTGAGCCCCTCTATGGCCCCGACTGCCCGGTTGCGGTGGTCTGGCGGGCCAGCTGGCCCGACCAGCGGATCATCCGCGCCACGCTGGCCACGGTTCAGGCGGCGATGCCGGAAGGGATCGAGCGCACCGCACTGATCCTTGTCGGCCCGGCACTGAGTGCCGCAGGCTTTGCCGAAAGCAGGCTCTATGCCCCCGACTACGACCGCCGCTTCCGCCCGCAATCGGCAGACAGCCCCTGGACCGACTGGAGGCAGGGCGATGACTGAGACGCTACCGCCCGGATTGATGGTGTCCGCCCCCGCCTCGGGCACCGGCAAGACCACGGTCATGCTGGGCCTGCTGCGCGCCTTGGCCGAGGACGGGCGGACCGTGCAACCCTTCAAGTCCGGCCCGGATTACATCGACCCGGCCTTTCACCGCGCCGCGGCCGGGCGGGCGTCCTTCAATCTTGATACCTGGGCGATGGACCCGGACCTGTTCGCCGCCATCGCCGGACAGGCGCGAGGGGCGGATATCTGCATCGCCGAGGGCTCGATGGGTCTCTTCGACGGGGTCGCCACGCGCGGGCTGTCGGGTTTCGGCGCCAGCGCTGAGACGGCGGCGCGGCTGGGCTGGCCGGTTGTGCTGGTGCTCGACGTGGGCGGGCAGGCGCAATCGGCGGCGGCGACCGCGCTGGGTTTTGCCCGCTACGATCCTGACCTGCGTCTGGCGGGCGTAATTCTGAACCGTGTGGCGTCACCCCGGCATGAGCGGCTGACCCGGCTGGGTATGGAACGGGCCGGTATCCCCGTGCTGGGCGCGCTGCCCCGGCGCGGTGATCTGACCCTGCCCGAGCGGCATCTGGGCCTTGTGCAGGCGGTCGAACACCCCGAGCTTGAGGGTGCCATCGCCAGCTACGCAGCCTTTCTGCGCGCCCATGTCGATCTGGCGGCGATCCTCGCCGCCGCCGCCGGGGGGATCGCCCCCAACCCCGGCCCTCTGCCCCCGCCCCCCGCCCAGCGGATCGCGCTGGCGCAGGATGCGGCGTTTTCCTTCACCTATCCGCATCTGCTGGAAGGGTGGCGCGCGGCGGGGGCCGAGATCTTGCCGTTTTCCCCGCTGGCCGATCAGACACCCGACCCCGGCGCCGATCTGGTCTGGCTGCCGGGTGGCTACCCGGAACTGCACGCCGGCCGACTGGCCGCTGCCGGCCGGTTCATGGCCGGCCTGCGCGCCCATGCCGGAACGCGGCCCGTTCACGGCGAATGCGGCGGCTACATGGCGCTGGGCGCGGGGCTGATCGACAAGGCCGGGGTGCGGCACGCGATGGCCGGGCTGCTGGGGCTGGTCACGTCCTACGAAAGGCGCAAGCTGCATCTGGGCTATCGCCGCGCGACGCTGCTTGCGCCGATGCCGGGGCAGGGGGCGGGGGCAGTGCTGCGCGGGCACGAGTTTCACTATTCGACGATCATCGATCAACCGGACGCGCCCCTCGCACATGTCGCCGATGCCGACGGCGCCCCGGTGGCCGAGACCGGGTCTTGCCGCGAGCAGGTCAGCGGCACCTTCTTCCACCTGATCGCCGGGGAAAGGCCATGAGCGGGTTAGTCAGCTTCGTCGGCTCGGGTCCCGGCGACCCCGAGCTTCTGACGCTGAAGGCCGTGGACCGGCTGAAGCGTGCCGATGCGATCCTCTATGACGACCTGTCGGCCGGGCCGATCCTGGCCCATGCCCGGCCCGGCGCCGATCTGGTGGGCGTGGGCAAGCGCGCCGGCCGCCCCTCGCCGCGGCAGCACCATGTCAGCCGGTTGCTGGTCGATTACGCGCAGGGCGGTGGGCGGATCGTGCGGCTGAAATCCGGCGACGCGGGGCTCTTCGGGCGGCTGGAGGAGGAGATCACTGCCCTGCGCGCGGCCGGGATCGCCTTCGAGATCGTGCCCGGCGTGGCCTCACCGCTTGCAGCGGCGGCCGCAGCAGGGATCCCGCTGACCCGGCGGCTGACCGCGCGGCGGGTGCAGTTCGTCACCGGCCATGATGCCGACGGGCGCCTGCCGCCCGATCTGGACCTGAACGCGCTAGCCGATCCTGCCGCGCTGACTGTCGTCTTCATGGGCAAGCGCACCTTTCCGGCGCTGGCCACGGCACTCTTCGCCCGTGGTCTGCCGCCGGAAACGCCCGCGATGCTGGCCGAGGCCGTGGGCACGCCTCAGGCCGAGACGCTGCGGATGTCGATCGCCGATCTGGCCGCGCATCTGGAAGCGGGCATCAGCGACCATCCCGGCCTGATCTTCTACGGCCCGCTGGCCGAGGGCGACGGATGATCGACCTGTGGTTGATCGGGATCGGCACCGGCAACCCCGACCATCTGACGGCCGAGGGGCGCGGCGCGCTACGGGCGGCCGAGGTGGTGCTGATCCCACAAAAGGGGACGGACAAGTCCGATCTGGCCGAGCTGCGGCTGGAGATCCTGCGCGCTTGCGGCGCCCGCGCGCGGGTGGTTCCCTTCGCCATGCCGGTGCGGGACGACAGCCTGCCCTATGCCCAGCGGGTGGACCGCTGGCATGACGACATCGCGCAGATCTGGGCCAGGACGATCGTCGCTACGCGGCCCGAGGGGCCGGTGGCGCTGATGGTCTGGGGCGATCCGGGGCTCTACGATTCCACCCTGCGAATCGCCGCCCGCCTGCAGCCCCCGCCGCGCCTGCGGGTGGTGCCGGGGATCACGGCGCTGCAGGCGCTGACGGCGGCGCATACGATCCCCTTCAACACCGTGGGCGGCGCGGTCACAGTGACCACCGGTCGGCGTTTGCGCGATCACGGCTGGCCCGAGGGGGCCGAAACCGTGGTGGTGATGCTGGACGGCGACTGCAGTTTCACGGCTCTGCCGCCCGACGGCCGGCAGATCTGGTGGGGCGCCTATCTGGGCATGGCCGAGCAAGTGCTCGATGCCGGCCCGTTGGCCGAGGCCGGGCCGCGGATCATCGCCATCCGCGCCGCTGCCCGCGCGCGGCATGGCTGGATCATGGACACCTATCTTCTGCGGCGCGTCCCGGGCGCAGATTGACCACCCACGCCAGTAGCGCCCAGAAACGCGCGCGGATCAGTCGCGCGCTTCGCCAAAGGCCATGCCGCCGCGGGCGACCTGTCCGGCGGGGCTGTCGGGGTTGCGGGCGTGGGGCGGGGTGATGAGGGTGAACTGGCGCCACAGCGTCGCGGCGCGCGGGTCGTCGCGGTGGCGCATGCCCTGCCATTCGGCATAGAGGGCGCCGGCCACCGGCAGCGCGGCTTGCGCCGGGGTCAGGCGGGACAGATGCGGGTCGCTCTCGGGCGGCATCGCGTCCATGAGGTCGGCATAAAGCCGGTCGCGCTCACGCCCGACCAGAAAGCGGGCAGTCCCCGCGATCACCGCGCAGTGGGTGCGCGGCGCCATGAACTCGATCAGCGGATGATCATCGGTATTGGCGGGGGCATGGGCGAAGAGGCCCGAGGCCGCGTTGCCGGCGTAGAATTTCAGCGCCCTGTCGGCCAGCACCGCGTCGGGCGTATCCTCGCCCGTCATGGCGCGCCACTGGGCGGCCAGCGTGGCGGGGTCCAGCGGCGCGGCCTCATTCCGCCCGACCAGCGCGAGGATCGAGCGTTCGGGATAGAGATCCCCACGCCACAGCGTCAGCTCGGGGAAGACCTGCGCCATGGTGTTCGCGATGATCTCGAACTCGGCGCGCGACACCTGATAGAGCGGCATCCACTGCACATAGGCGCCGCCGGGGTTCAGGCGGCTGGCGGCCAGGCGATAGTGTTCCACGGTATAGGCATTGCCCACGCCCGCGCGCCAGGGCGTGAACAGATCGGCGATGATCATGTCATAGGTGGCGCGGGACCGGGCGAGGCATTGGCGCCCGTCCTCGGCATGGATGGTCACGCGCGCGTCGGTGAACAACCCGTTCACATAAGCGCCGAACCAGTCACGGGCGAAATCCACCACATCGGGCAGCACGCATCGCGTCAGAGCCCCTTGGCCGTCGTCACCCGAACCTGCCGCACGATCCGCCGCCCCTCGGCCGCCGCGATCTCGCGATCCAGCGCCTCGATGCCCCGGTCGATCTCCGCGACCGAGCGATACTCC
>Ga0169931_10002768_pt1 | contig 28316 bp, 22 predicted proteins | sample Kivu_15m_20L_FD_129675 | JGI IMG/M metagenome (GOLD analysis project Ga0169931, IMG submission 129675) | Freshwater microbial communities from Lake Kivu, Western Province, Rwanda to study Microbial Dark Matter (Phase II) - Kivu_15m_20L... | ecosystem: Environmental > Aquatic > Freshwater > Lake...
GCGGTGATCGCCTGCCCGGCCGATGGGGCGGCCGCACGACCGGCGCATGGGAGACTCTATGGCGGCAGATGACAGCAAGCTTGTCCGCGACCAGCCGGCGGAAATGCCCACCGAACAGGGGCCCCTGGCCGTCTACAGGGGTGCGCAGCCACCTGCGCCCCGGTGGTTCGAAGAGGCGATCGCAACCCCTTACGACACCTCTTTTGTGACCTGCGAGGGCGCGGGCATTCACTATCAGACATGGGGTGACCGGACGAAGCCGGGCCTGCTGCTGGTGCACGGTAATGGCGCGCATGCGCACTGGTGGGACTTCGTGGCGCCCTATCTTACCGAGGACTATTTCGTCGTTGCGATGACCTTCTCAGGCATGGGCGATTCGCACTGGCGCGCAGACTATCGGATGGAGCTTTTCGCACGCGAACAGCTGGCGGTCTGCGAGGCCGCCGGCCTCTTTGCCCACCCTGAGAAGCCGATCATTGTGGCGCATTCGTTCGGCGGCTTCGTCACCATCCTGACGGGTGCTGACTATGGCGACAGGTTTGGCGGCATTGTTCTGGTTGATTCGCCCGTCAATCCGCCCGACAGGCCCCGCCGCGGCCCCCCGCCGGTGCGTGGCGGGCGGGTCTATCCGACGCTTGAGGCGGCCCTGGCGCGATTTCGCCTTGCACCGCCTCAGCCGTGCGAAAACCATTTCATTATGGACTATATCGCGCGCTGGAGCCTGCGTAAGGCGCCCCTGCCGGAGGCGGCGGAGGGCGCCCGCCCGGCTGACGGATGGACATGGAAGTTTGATCCGTCGATCTGGCAGCGCTTTTCCGTGTCGCGACCCGAGCGGGACCTTCTTCGACAGACCCGCTGCCGGATCGCCCTCTTCCGGGGGGACAAATCAATCCTGTGGGACGCCGACGTTCAGGACTACATGCATGATCTTCTCAATCGCGAGGTCCCCTTCATCGGCATTCCCGAAGCGCGCCATCATGTGATGCTGGACCAGCCCCTGGCCTTTGTGGCGGCGCTGCGCACGCTGCTGCAGGAATGGCGGCATTCAACGCCCGAACGGGTTATTCCGCAAAGGTGAGGCGGCCGCGGCGGCCAGGCCCCCCGCACAGGTCGCATGGGGGGTGGCGTCGCGGTTTTTCCAGTCATTTTTGATCCTGTGCGGCCCTCTGCCCGCTTTTCAGACAGGCGGGGGAAGGCTAAACCCGCAGCGTCGTGACGAGAACCTGCCGGGAGCTGACCTATCATGGCGCATGCTGAACCTGCCTCAAAGGGTCCGGTCGTGACCCCGCCGGCGCACACGGACGCCTACATGGACATGGCCTCACGCAGAGGCATGTGGAAGGGCTTTGGCGCCTTCACGGCCTGGAGCTCGCTGCTGATCATGCTGGTTGTTGGTTACGCCACTTTCACCCTGACCATGGGCGTGCCATGGGTCGGCGCGCTGATCGGCCTGGCCGTTTTCGGGATCGCCTGCGGCATGGCCATGGGGCTTGGCGGCGCCTGGGTCGCCACCGTGATCGGCCTGTGCGTGCTGGCTGTGCTGCTGCAGGTGGTGATCTGGCTCAGCTCCCTGATGCTCTAGGAGCCCTCAGGCGCGGGGGCGGAAGGGGGCTTTATGAAGATCGCGGTCCTGAAGGAACGTCGCTTCTCCGAAACGCGGGTGGCGGCCACGCCTGAATCTGTCAGAAAACTCATCGGCCTCGGACACACTCTGTCAGTTGAGACCGGCGCAGGCGCCTCGGCCGGCATCCGCGACGACGATTATGTGGCCGCCGGCGCCGGCGTCGGCGCCGCCGCCCAGACACTTCAGGGCGCCGACATCGTCTTCAAGGTCCGCGCGCCTGACAACGCAGAGCTGGCCGCAGTCCCGAAGGGCGCTGTCCTGGTCGGCCTGCTTGAACCCCATGGCGCCCGCGCCGAGGCGGCGGCCTATGCGGCGGCCGGCGTCACCGCCATTGCGATGGAGTTTGTGCCCCGCATCACACGCGCTCAGTCGATGGATGCTCTGTCTTCACAGGCCAACCTTGCTGGCTATCGCGCCGTCATCGAGGGCGCCCAGCTGTATGGCCGCGCCCTGCCGATGATGATGACAGCCGCCGGCACGGTGGCGGCGGCGAAAGTCTTTGTCATGGGCGCTGGCGTCGCCGGCCTGCAGGCGATCGCAACTGCGCGGCGCCTGGGCGCAGTTGTGTCGGCGACGGACGTGAGGCCGGCCGCCAAGGAACAGGTCGCCTCGCTGGGCGCAAAATTCATCGCCGTGGAGAACGACGAGTTCAAAGCTGCAGAAACAGCCGCCGGATATGCAAAAGCCATGTCGGCTGACTACCAGCAGCTGCAGGCCGCCCTCGTGGCGCAGCATATCGCCCGGCAGGACATCGTCATCACGACCGCCCTCATTCCGGGCCGGCCGGCGCCGGTGCTGGTGAGCGAGGCCATGGCGCGGTCCATGCGGCCAGGATCGGTGATCATTGATCTGGCGGTAGCGCAGGGCGGTAACTGTCCGCTGTCAAAGGCGGATCAGGTGGTGGATGTGGATGGCGTCAAGGTCGCCGGTTTCACAAATCTCCCCGGCCATGTGGCGGCAGACGCATCGGCCCTCTATGCCCGCAATCTTCTGGCGCTCGCACCGCTCCTCACGGGCGAGAACGCCACCCTGTCACCCAGATGGGACGATGACATTCTCAAGGGGGCTGTCCTGACCCGGGATGGCGCGATTGTTCATCCAGCGCTGAAAGACAGCTGAGCGTGGGCGTCCGGAACAGACCTCCGCGCAACCCCGCCAGCCCGCCGATGGGCTGGCCCCGCCCGCAGACTGACGCCTCCTCCGCCCCTCGACACGAACGGGGCCGGCGGCGAGGTCCGACACTCTGTCTAACACATGCACAGCTGTCTAACACATGCACATTTGTCTAATACATGCACAGGGGGGTCTTAGATGACCGGACGTCTGGCGATCGGCCTGCGGTTTGGCGGCGTGACGGCGGCTGTGGCGGGGATGCTGCTGATACTCGCCTCCCCCGCCTTTGCATCGACCGGAGCCGAACAGCCCGACGGGCTGGTCTTCCGGCTCGCCATCTTCGTTCTGTCGATCTTTGTCGGCTATTATGTCGTCTGGTCGGTCACCCCGGCGCTCCATACGCCGCTGATGGCCGTCACCAACGCCATCTCCTCAGTCATCATTGTCGGAGCTCTGATTGCAGCCGCCGCTGGCGGCGGTCAGAACATGACAGCCGACCTGTGGCTGTCCAAGGGCATGGGCGGGGTCGCCGTGGCGCTGGCGGCGGTCAATATCTTCGGCGGCTTCCTCGTCACGCGGCGCATGCTCGCCATGTACAAGAAGAAGGACAAACCGCCAGCGAGGTCTGCTGGCGGTTGAGTGTGATGTGACAGCCCGGCGGCCCGCGCCGCGGGCGCAGACACGACGGGGCGATGCGATCGCCCGATACCCCGGCCAGCCTCAGACTGACGGGGAAGACGTAGGGGACCAGTGACCATGAACGCCGATATCGCCGCCCTGCTCTATCTCGCCTCAGGCGTGCTGTTCATTCTCTCCCTCAGAGGGCTTTCAAGCCCAGAGACGAGCCGCGCCGGGGCCCGCAATGGCATGATCGGCATGACGATCGCCATCGCAACCACGCTCTGGATGCTCTGGGACCAGAATGCTGCAACCGGCGGGCTTGACCCCGCAACCCTCGCCATCATCGCCGGCGGCATCGCCATAGGCGGGATCGCCGGCGGGATCGTGGCGCAGAAGATCAAGATGACGGCCATGCCGCAGCTTGTGGCCTTCTTCCACTCCCTGGTCGGGCTCGCCGCAGTGCTGGTGGCGGCGGCGGCTCTCTATGCGCCCCTGAGCTACGGCATCGTCGATACGGCGGCGCCGGCGGCTGGCGGCGCCCTGCCCCTTAAACTCGCCTCCATTATTGAACTGTCGCTCGGCTCGGCTATCGGGGCGCTGACATTCACCGGCTCGGTGATCGCCTTCCTCAAACTCAACGGCAACATGTCCGGAGCCCCGATCATTCTTCCGGCGCGCCACGTCATCAACATCCTCTTCGCTCTGGCGATCGTGGCGCTGGTCGTGATGATGGTTCAGACACAGGGAACACAAGCCTGGATGTTCTGGGCGCTGACCGTCCTTGCTCTGGTGCTCGGCGTGACGCTGATCATACCGATTGGCGGCGCGGATATGCCGGTCGTGGTCTCCATGCTCAATTCCTATTCAGGATGGGCCGCGGCGGCGCTGGGGTTCACGCTGGAGAACAACGCGCTCATTATCACCGGATCGCTGGTGGGCTCATCCGGCGCAATTCTCTCCTACATCATGTGCAAGGCGATGAACCGGAGCTTCGTTTCGGTGATACTGGGCGGCTTTGGAGGCGAGACGGCGGCAGCTGCAACCAGCGGGGGACCCGCGCGGCCGGTGAAGATAGGATCAGCTGACGATGCGGCGTTCATCATGAAGAACGCCAGCCGGGTGATCATCGTGCCCGGCTATGGAATGGCGGTGGCGCAGGCCCAGCATGCGCTGAAAGAAATGGCGGAGAAACTCAAGAGCGAAGGCGTCGACATCACGTACGCCATTCATCCCGTCGCCGGGCGCATGCCAGGTCATATGAACGTCCTGCTCGCCGAGGCGCAGGTGCCATACGACGAGGTCCATGAACTCGAAGACATCAACTCAAGCTTTGCCCAGGCCGATGTCGCTTTCGTTATAGGCGCCAACGATGTCACAAATCCCGATGCCGAGACCAATACGGCCTCGCCCATTTATGGCATGCCTGTGCTGAAGGTCTGGAACGCCAAGACCGTCTTCTTCATCAAGCGTTCGCTGGCGTCCGGGTATGCAGGCGTAGAAAATCCTCTTTTCTTCCGCGAGAACACAATGATGCTCCTGGGCGACGCCAAGAAGATGACCGAGGAGATCGTCAAGGGACTCTAGACGGCCCGCCGGCCAGCCGGCGGCTGCCTTTGGGAAAGAGACGGTGATGGGGATCTACTCCCGATACGTTGCGCCACGGCTTGTCGACTGCGCCTGCGGGACAAAGCCGATCGCCTACCAGCGTCGTAAGATCATCCCGCAGGCGAGGGGCGTCGTCCTTGAGATCGGCGCGGGCGGCGGGCGCAATCTGGCCCTCTATGATACATCGAAAGTCGAGCGCGTGATCGCGCTGGAGCCTGACAGGGAGATGATCAGGCGGGCGCGTGCACGAACTCCCGACGGGCTTCAGCTCGAATGGCTGGAGAGCGGCGCCGAGGCGGCGCGCCTTCCGGCGGGCTCGATCGATACGATCGTGACCACCTATACGCTCTGCACCATTCCTGACGCGACCGGCGCCCTGCGCGCGCTCAGGGGGGCGCTTCGGCCCGAAGGCCGGCTCCTGTTCTGTGAACACGGCCTTGCCCCCGATGCAGAGGTCAGGACATGGCAGAAGCGGATTGAGCCGGTCTGGCGTCCGCTGGCGGGCGGCTGTCACCTGACACGTGATATCGAGGCGCTGATCGCCGGGGCGGGCTGGCGTATTGAGACAGCCGAAAGGATGTACCTGCCCGGAACGCCGCGCATCGCCGGCTATAATGTGTGGGGCTCGGCCCGGGCGGCTTAGCGATGCCCACATCGATGCGCCCCGCCACAGCTTCAGCCGCCCTCCCGGGAGGCTTCACGCAGGATGGACAGAAAATGCGGCCCATAACGATCGCGCTTTGACTGCCCGATCCCCGGCAGCTGTGCGAACGCCTCCAGGGTCAGCGGCCGCGCGCTGGCCATCGCATAGAGTGTTGAATCATGAAAAACGAGATAGGGCGCAACGCCCTGCTGGCGTGCAATCCGCGCGCGCTCGGCGCGCAGAACCTCTAGAAGCCCTGCTGGGGCTTCATCGGGCGCCTTCGTCGTCCGACGGCGGGAACCCTTTCTTGCAGCCGGCGGGGCCTCCCGTCGCAGACGAACCGTTGTCTCAGATCGCAGCACCGGTCGGGCCGCCTCCGTCAGCTTCAGCGCGCCGAACTCAGGATCGACGCGGATAAGTCCCATGACGGCGATCTGTCGGATAACGGACTGCCAGTGGCGCATATCGTCCTCAGAGCCAAGTCCGAAGACGGACAGCTCATCATGCCGGCAGGCGGTGACCCGCTCGGTGACAACGCCGCGCAGCACATCGATGACATGTCCTGCGCCGAAGGTCTGCCCGGTGCGGTAGATGGCCGACAGCATCAGCATGACCGCGCGGGTCCCGTCCCAGGTATCAGGCGGCGTACGGCAGGTGTCGCAATTGCCACAGCCGCCCGGGTGGAACTCTCCGAAGTAGGCGAGGATAGCCTGTCTGCGGCAGGTCGCGGTCTCGCAGACAGCGAGCAGGGCGTTCAGCTTGGCGCGCTCGATGCGCTTGATCTCTTCGGGGGCCTCACCCTGCTCAATCATGCGCGCGCGCTGGACGACATCGCCAAGGCCATAGGCCATCCAGGCCTCGCTGGCGCCGCCATCGCGCCCGGCCCGGCCGGTTTCCTGATAATAGGCTTCAACCGAGGCGGGCATATCAAGATGTGCGACATAGCGGATGTCTGGCTTATCCACGCCCATGCCGAATGCGACGGTCGCGACAAGGGCCAGATTGTCCTCGGACAGGAAGGCGTCCTGCGTTCGCGCCCGCAGGCCAGCCTCCATGCCGGCATGGTAGGGCAAGGCGCGGACTGCGCGGGCGTTCAGCCAGGCTGCGGTCTCCTCAACCCTGCGGCGAGAGAGGCAGTAGACGATCCCGCTTCTGCCTGAATGCCGCGAGACGAACTCAAGAAGCTGCTCCCTGCCATTATCCCTGCGCACGATGGTGTAAGAGATGTTCGGCCGGTCGAATGAGGTCGCAAACACGCGGCCGTCCTTCAGCCTGAGGCGCTCGATGATATCCTCACGCGTCAGCGGATCAGCGGTCGCAGTCAGAGCCATGCGGGGTACGCCCGGAAACCGCTCGGCGATCATCGAGAGCTGCCGGTATTCCGGACGGAAATCATGACCCCACTGACTGACGCAGTGCGCTTCATCAATCGCAAAGAGAGAAATCTTCACCTCATCCAGCATGCTCAGGAAACCCGGCGTGATCAGACGTTCGGGCGCCACGTAGAGAAGCTTGAGCTCGCCGCTGACCAGCCTGCTGCGTACGCTGCGCGCCTCATCCGGCGACAGGGCTGAATTGAGGGCTGCAGCCTCAACGCCATGCTGCCGGAGCGCCTCCACCTGGTCGCGCATCAGGGCGATCAGGGGCGAGACGATGATCGCCACGCCGGGACGGCAGAGCGCCGGGACCTGGTAGCACAGCGACTTGCCGGCCCCGGTCGGAAACAGCACGACAGCATCGCCCCCGGCCACGACATGGCGCACCACCGCCTCCTGCTGCCCGCGAAAGTCGGTGAGGCCAAAGACCTGTTTAATAATATCCGCTGGATCGCGCAGGGCGGTCAGTCCTTGTTACTGAGGACAGGGAACCGCCGGTATGGCGCGGACGCTGGCCATAGGCGCGCTTCGGCGCTATAGGCCGCCTCCATGGAACGCACTGAAAAACCCACAGATATCCCTCAGCCCCGGGTCGGCATTGTGTCTCTTGGATGTCCCAAGGCGCTGGTCGACTCAGAACGGATTATTACGCGCCTGCGCGCTGAAGGCTATCAGATTGCTCCCGACTACAAGGGGGCAGACCTCGTTCTGGTCAATACCTGCGGCTTTCTCGACACAGCGCGCGATGAGAGCCTTGAAGCGATCGGCGAGGCCCTGGCGGAGAACGGCAAGGTCATTGTCACCGGCTGCCTTGGAGCGGAAGCCAGCGTCATCACCGATCGTCATCCCGGCGTGCTGGCGGTCACCGGACCGCATCAGTACGAACAGGTCATGGACGCGGTGCACGCCCATCTGCCGGCGCCGGATCATCCCTTCGTATCGCTCGTGCCTGAGAGCGGGGTGCGCCTGACGCCGCGGCACTACGCCTATCTGAAGATTTCGGAGGGCTGTAACAACCGCTGCTCCTTCTGCATCATACCCAGCCTGCGAGGCGATCTCGCCTCGCGCCGGATAGACGCGGTTCTGCGTGAGGCTGAAGGGCTCGTCAGAGCAGGCGTCAAGGAGATACTGGTTATCAGCCAGGATACCTCCGCTTATGGTCTGGACCTCAGATACGCCGCCTATCCCTGGCGCGACAGACAGCGGCAGACGCGCTTCAGCGATCTGTGCGAAGGGCTGGGCGAACTGCAGCGCGAGAGCGGCGTATGGGTACGCCTGCACTACGTCTATCCTTATCCTCATGTCGACGACGTGATGCCGATGATGGCGGATGGACGCATCCTTCCCTATCTCGATATCCCTTTTCAGCATTCCAGCCCCGCCGTCCTGAAACAGATGCGCAGGCCGGCCAACATCGAGCGCACGGCAGAGCGCATCGCCAGGTGGCGCTCGCGGGCGCCTGAGCTGGTGCTGCGCTCGTCGTTCATCGTAGGCTTCCCCGGAGAGACGGAGGAGGATTTCGAACATCTGTTGGACTGGCTGAGGGAAACACGGATCGAGCGCGCGGGATGTTTCAGGTACGAAAATGTCGCCGGCGCCGCCTCGGCCTCCCTCCCCGGCCAGGTTCCCGACGAGGTCAAGGAAGAACGCTGGCATCGGTTCATGGCCGTGCAGAGCGAGATTGCCGACGCCCGGGCCCAGTCGATGGTCGGTCGTAGAATCGAGGTCATCATCGATGAAGTGGACGAAGAGGGTGCGATCGGCCGCTCCAAGGCGGACGCCCCTGACATCGACGGCTCGGTCTTTATCGCGGACGCATCGGGGCTGACGCCCGGCGACATCGTGCGGGTAAGCGTCACTGCAGGCGAGCAGGTCGACCTGTGGGCCGACCTGGCAGGCTGAGGCGCTGACCAGCCTGGCCCGCCGGCCGTCCCTCGCCGCTGCGCCGGGCGGGTGTTGGCGCCCGGATGATCCCTGCAGCCCCGCCGATTTACCCTCTCCCACCAGGTTCTTATTGCTTTTCGATAAAATCGGCGCCATAGAGAGCCGGTCAGCGATCGGCAAGCCTCACCGCAGAGCCCGGCGACTGACGGCTGCGACAGCGCGCGCAGTCAGGCCGACATGCATAAGGGGCGCAGACATGACCCTCACCCGCCTTCTCCTGACCGCCGCTCTGGCCGCAGCGCCCGGCGCCTGCGTCGTCGGCTATCCTGACGGGCAGGCCTATTCCCACTCTCAGCGCCACAGCTATGCCGGCTTCACCCGTCTTGAGGCGTCTGCCGGCGTGAACGTGGTCCTGGCCCAGGGCCCCTTTGACGTCCTCGCGGAAACAACCGGTGAGGCAAACTTCGATTCGCTGATCGTCGAGGTGAAGGGCGACAGCCTGCACATCGGCCGCAGGCCGTCCCTGGCCATGGGCGAACGTGCGCCGCGCTATCGCGTAACCGTCTCCGCCCCCGCTCTGAGCGCGATCAGCGCCTCGGGCGGGGCGGACGTCAGTGCGGCGGCGCTGGAGGCGGAGCAGCTGAAGCTGACGGCGTCGGGCGGGGCGGACATTGAGATGTCGGGCGCGCGCATCGGCGTCCTGGAGGCGTCCGCCTCCGGAGGAGGCGACATTGAGCTTGCCGGCGCCTGCACACGCGCCACGCTGGCCGCATCCGGCGGAGGCGATATCTCCGGGGATGCGCTGACCTGCGACAGCGTCACCGCTGAAGCGACGGGCGGAGGCGACATCGACATCGGCGTGGGCGCCACCGCCCACGGCAGGGCGAGCGGTGGCGGGGACGTACGCTTCCTGGGTTCGCCGACCACTTACTCCCGGGACGTCTCAGGTGGCGGCGGCGTCAGCCTGACAGCACGCTAGGCCAAGCCCCTCCCGAGAGGGCCGTATCCCGGCGCAGACGGCGGCGCCCCTGCTGCCTGCCGCCTCAGACGGCGGCATCCCTGCTACCTGCCGCCTCAGACGGCGGCATCCCCGCTACCTGCCGCCTCAGACGGCGGCGGGCGATCCCTTTGGGCCTAACCGATCTCGAACTGATCCGGCCGGTAGCCGGGATCGGGATAGGCTGGCGCCATGTCTTCCAGTTCACCGCGTATAAGACGCGCCGCAATGGCGTCGCGGCGCGAGCGGCTGTCAGCGGGAATCACGTACCATGGCGCATGCGGGCTCGAGCAGCGCCTGAGCATGGTCTCATAAGCTTCCTGGTACCTGTCCCAGAGCTTGCGGTCCTCAAGGTCGGAGGGATTAAACTTCCAGCGCTTGGCCGGAACGTCGAGGCGCTCCCGCAGCCTCTCACCCTGTTCATCCTTCGAGATGTGCAGCATCAGTTTGAGAATCCGCGTGCCGTTCTCGCTCAGCATCTTCTCGAAGGCGTTGATCTGCTCATAGCGCTGTTCCACCTTCGCAGGGGACGCAAGATTGCGCACCTTGACCACCAGCACGTCTTCATACTGAGAGCGGTTGAAAACGGCGATATGCCCCAGGCGCGGAACGACGCTGTGAACCCGCCAGAGATAATCATGCGCCAGCTCGATCTCGGTCGGCGGGCCGAAGGCATGGACATGGACGCCAAGAGGACTGGTGTACTTGAAGCACGCCTTCGTTGCGCCATCCTTGCCGGCGGTATCGATCCCCTGCAGCACGACCAGAAGCGCCCCGCCCTTGCAGGCGAACATCGCATCCTGCAGGTCGTTGATGGCTATGGCGTCCGCTTCAAGGGAGGCCTTCGCGTCCGCCTTGGAGGCGAAGAGATCCCCGCCATGCGTCACGCGCTCCTTCAGCGCGAACGTTTTTGCGTTCTTTGTCGCGACGAGGGTGGCGGCGCGCACGGCGTCGACTGAGGGGCTCTCTGACATCACACGCTCCGGTTGATCATCGCCTGCCTGACGCGCCCGGCGCACCCCTGTCCCGGCTGTGTCCGTTCATCACAGACGCAGGTGCAGGCGCCAGGAGCTGACCGGCGTAACGGGCGGATCGGGCGGCATCAAGGGCCTGCGCCCTCTGGCGGGCCGGGGCGCCATGGCGCGGAGCGCAGGCCCGGCGGGCGCACAAAAAGGGCGGCCCGTCGCCGGACCGACCTCATATGTGCGCATCGCGCGCCTGTCAGATTAGGATGAATAGTATTCGACCACGAGGTTCGGCTCCATGCGAGCCGCGTAGGGAATGTCCGACAGGGTCGGCATGCGCACGAACTTCGCCGTGCCGGCCTTCGGATCGACTTCCACATACTCAGGGACTTCCCGCTCGCCCGAGCCCATGGCTTCGATGACGAGCGCCATGTTGCGCGACTTCTCGCGAACCTGGACGACATCGCCCGGCTTCACGATCATGGAGGCGATGTTCGCCTTCTTGCCGTTCAGCATGACATGCCCATGGTTCACGAACTGGCGGGCCGCGAAAATCGTCGGCACAAACTTGGCGCGGTAGACGACCGTATCGAGACGCGATTCCAGGAGACCCACGAGGAGCTCGGCGGTGTTGCCGGTCCGGCGGGCGGCTTCCTCATAGGTCTTGCGGAACTGCTTTTCGGTGATATCGCCATAGAAGCCCTTAAGCTTCTGCTTGGCCATCAACTGGACCCCGAAGTCGGAGGGCTTGCTGGCGCGACGCGCGCCGTGCTGGCCGGGGCGGGACTGACGCTTGTTGATCGGTGATTTGGGACGACCCCAGACGTTTTCACCCACGCGGCGGTCGAGTTTATACTTGGCGTTCTGGCGCCTTGACATGATAGCCTCTTTTTCGGCGCGTTCCGGCTGGCCCCTCATGGACCCGCGATCGCAACGGCGGTTACCGCGCCACCCGTCATCGTCCCGTCCTCCTCGGAGCGGGACGGGGGCAAAGACAGGAAGATCGTCCCAAAGTCAAGCCAAAGTGACCCAAAGACGCCCGCTGTGACCACAGGCAGCGGCTGAACGGCATTGCCCCAGGCAAGCGAGGGGCGTTAGAAACCCGTCATGCCGCTCCCCGAAGCGGTTAATGATCATCCCGGAGTAAGCCGTGCGCCTTGCAATAGCTCTTGTTCTTGGAACCGCGCTCGCCTCCGGCAGCCTCCCGGCTCAGGCCCAGACCCCGGCCGCCCCGGCTGCCGCTCAGGCGCCCTATAAAGCCCCCCGCCTGGCCATCGGCCAGCCGGACCTCCAGGGCGTCTGGAGCAACGCCACTCTGACCCCCTTCAGCCGTCCGGCCAGCTTCGGCGAGCGTCTTGTCTACACCGAGCAGGAAGTCGCCAAGCTTGAGGGCAACGTCCTTATCGAGATCGAGGAAGGCAATGCGCCAACCGATCCCAACGCCCCTGCCGACTACCGCGCGCCTTCATCGGTCACGCGTCCGGAATTCCAGGCTGCGGGCGGGGCCGTCGGCGGCTATAACCGCGGCTGGCTGGATCCGGGCAACCACGTCATGCGCGTCAATGGCGAGCCGCGGACATCCCTCCTGACCACTCCGAACGGTATGCCCCCGCCGCGTCTGCCGGGCGCATCCACCGGACCGGCGCCCGCCAACCCGCCTGGCACCAACGCGTTCGACAGCTATGAGCGCCGCGGGGCGGGCGACCGCTGCATCATCTCGTTTGGACGCAACGGCGGGCCGCCCATGCTGCCGAACGGGTTCTACAACAACAACTATCAGATCGTTCAGTCGCCCGACCATGTCGTCATCACGGTCGAGATGAACCATGATGCGCGTATCATCCGTCTCAATTCCGAGCACAGGAAGGACACTATCCGCCCCTATTTCGGCGATTCCATAGGCCGCTGGGAAGGCGACACGCTGGTCGTCGAGACGACGCACATCCCCCGCTCGCAGAACTTCGCGGGCTCCTGGGAAAACCTGAAGATCACCGAGCGCTTCACCCGCGTCGCCGAGGACCGGATCCATTACGCCTTCACCGCCGAGGATCCCACATTCTGGGCCAAGCCGTGGGGCGGCGAATACGAGTTCTCCCCGCTGGGTCAGCCGCTTTATGAATATGCCTGCCACGAGGGCAACCACGCTCTTCCCGGCATTCTCCTCGGAGAACGCGTGAAGGAGTGGGCGGCTGAAGAAGCCGCCGCCAAGGCCGCCAATTCAAAGACGGCCGGAGCAAAACCCTAAACCGGACGGCCTCTTAATAGACAGTCAGACGAGCGGCGCGCATGACCTGCGCGCTGCTTTTTTGTCTGAACCGTCAGGCGCTCCCGGGCTGGCCGAGACGGCCTCCGGCGCTGGCGGGGGCCCAAGCCCCGCCCCGCCAGATCCGCCAACGGGCCTAGCCGATATCCCAGCTGAACCGCACTCCGATGGCGCGGGGCGGCGAGAGGTTGGTTGTATAGGAGCGCACACTGGCGCCGCTGACGATCTGGTTGGACAAAGCCGTGCCCGTCACACCCGTTTCAGCGAACTCGTCAAACAGGTTGTTGACGAACAGGGCCGCCTTCCAGTCGCCTGCATCATAGGTCACTGATGCGTTGGCGATCCCGAATGCATCCAGTGTCAGCCCCGAGCCGCGCCCGCCGGCGCGGGAGAGGACATCATCCTGCCAGGCATAACCCGCATTCCAGAGGAGCAGGCCGTCCATGAAAGGCTGCTCATAGGTCGCAAAGAGGGAGAACTGGTTTTCCGGCGCCCCCGGCAGGCGGTCACCCGCCTGCCCGTCCTCAAACGCTGTGGCGAAGCCAGGCGGAGAGATCGTGCGCACCAGATCGGCAACCGGAGCGGTGAGTTCCGCCTGCGTGAAGCTGTAGCTGCCGCGCAGGCTGAGGGCGTCACTGACCCGCCAGCTGCCGGAGATCTCGAAACCGCTGGACTCCGCCCCTTCGGCGTTGACCGTTATCGGTATGGAGGCGTTGACGGTGGCGGAGGCGACCTGCGGGTCGACCCAGTCGATGAAGTAAAGAGCGGCGTTGACGATCAGATCGCCATCAAGCCAGGTCGACTTGGCTCCAATCTCATAATTGTTTGTCCGGTCCGCCGTGTACTGGCGCTCGTCACGATCAGATATGTCGCCCGGATTAGGACCAAATTTCTGACCCGGGGCAAGAGCGCAGGCCCCCTGGGGTGCGCCTGGTACAAATGGTCCGCACGCTCCAAGACCATTGGAGTTACCAATGCGATAGCCCTGGCTGAGCGTGGCGTAGAGCAGGAGATCCTGACTGACATCCCAGGCCACGTTGATTTTTCCAAGTACGCCGTCATCAGACTGGCCCAGCTCAGGATCAAACGTCTCATCGGCAATCCTGGACAGAGGCGGCGCGACGAAAGCCGGGTCGAACAGCGGGAAGTCGACAGCGCTGAACTCCTCGAGTTCATACTTGTAGGCGCGCGCGCCGAGCGTGACTGTCAGACTGTCAGTGAACTCATAGCTGACTTCCCCATACAGCGCCTGCTCGACGAGATTAATGCGTGACTGGGAATAGTATTCGAGATCATCGGGTCGGTTAAACCCGGCGAACGCGGCATAGCCCGGCGTGAACTCGGCCGAATACCCTACTGCATCAAAATCATTGTAGAACGCACCTGCGATCCAGCTGAGGGGCCCCTCGCCTGTCGAGACGAGGCGGATTTCCTTATTGAACCGTTCCTCCTCTCCTTCTTCACGGGTAAAGGCCGTAAACGTCGGGAAGGCCTCATAGCTGTACTCCAGCGAAATCAGGAGATCTGTCTGATCGCGCTGCCCAAGCTCGGCGTATCTGCTGAAACCCGTCGCTGAGGTCAGCTCGGCGAAGCCCAGATCGGCCGTGACTTCCAGCGACAGGAGTTCATTCCTGATCTCATTGGGCTCAAGCACGCGCTTGGTACTTTCAAAGCGCCCGACGCCCGGCAGGACGCCACGTGCGCTGGAGATACGCCGCCCGCCGATGTCAGCATCCTGGTAGTAGTAGGTCAGTACCCCGTCGAGCCCGTCGAAGGGCGCCCAGCGGGCCGCGAGGCGCCCGGAGAGGATCTCCTCGCTGTCGACATCACTGACGCGCCGGAGATTGGCGGCGACGGCTGACGGGTTGGCGAAGTTAGGGTCGGGATCAGAAACGCCCGGCTGGCGGACAACGAAGGGCTGATCAACAAAGCCGCTGTCCTGCAAGAGATCAAGAGAGCCGCGAATGGCGAATGTCTCGCCAAGCGCCTTGTTGAATGTAAAACCAGCATCCGTGCTGATGCTGTCGGCCTCTGAATACTGATAGGCCTCCGCTCGCAGGCTCAGCGTGTCGCCCGAGAAGCTCGGACGATTGGGAATGTATCGCACAGCCCCGCCGAGCGTGCCGGCTCCGTAAAGCGTTCCCTGTGGTCCAAGCAGCACCTCCACACGCTGCATGTCGTTGAGCTTGAGATCGACGAACAGCGGTATCTCGCCCAGATAGGTGGCGACGGTTCCGCCGCCGTCATTGTTACCGTCGCCCGGACCGACAGGATCGGCGTTGAGGCCGCGAACGATGATCGGATTACCCTGACGCCCGCCGCGATCAACGACGCTGATGCCTGGCACATAGGCAAGGACATCGGCGATGTCATTGAAGCCCTGCTCCTCGATCTGCGCCCCGCCAACGGCTGCGATATTGAGGGGCGTGTCCTGGACATTCTCCTCACGCCGGGAGGCGGTCACGATCACGATGTCCCGCTCGTCCGCCTGGCTGGCGGCAGTCTGGGCGAGGGCCGGCGGCAGGCTCTGGAGCGCCGCAAAGGCCAGGACAGCTGTGCTCGCTGACAGCTTCAGCAGTTTCTTTTCCATGGATGACAACTTTCGGATACTTTATGACTGTCTTCGTCAAACAGTGTCGGGCGGCCACATGCAACCCGAAACGGCCCGGATCACACCCGTCTTTTTGAGACCCCTGCCGGGGCGTATGGTCAGTCATGCCCAAACCTTCCTCACCCGGCGCCCAGAAACTGGCCGAGCTCCTCGCCTCTGCCCGGCATCACGTTGCGTCAGGCGCCTTCAGGGACGGACACGCCGCCTGTCTGGAGGCGATTAAACTGTCTCCCCAGTCAGGCGAGCCCTACCTGCTTCTGGGCGTCATTGCCTGTGAGCACGCTAACCATGTCAGGGCGATCGATCTTTTCGATCAGGCGACGGCGCGTCTGTCCACGCGGACGCGGGCGCTGGCGCTCGCCTTCAAAGCCCGTAGCCTCACGGCGCTCAGCCGCCGGAGCGATGCGCTGGCGGCCGCCGAGGCGGCGGCGGTTCTCAATCCGACCGACGCCCAGACACTCGATATGCTGGGCGTGGTATTCTCGCGGGCCGGACTGCATGAACGGGCCATGCCTTTTTACGAAAGGGCGACAGCCAGCGAGGCGAGTGCGGCGAGATTCTATAATCTGGGCGCCGCGCTGCAGTTTCTGGGTCGGTTCGCTGAGGCGCAGGACGCCTATCGCAGCTGTCTTGCAATGGCGCCTCATCATGCCCGGGCCTGGTCAAGCCTGTCGCAGATCAGCCGCGCGACAGCCGAGAAAAATGACATCGACGCCCTTGAGGCGGCGTTCGCTGCGCGCAGCGGGCACAGCGAGGATGCGCTCAACATCGGTCACGCTCTGGCAAAGTCATACGAAGACATAGGCGAGCCCTTGACCGCGATGACGTGGCTTGAGCGGGCGAAAGCCGGGCGATCCGCCGAACGACCCTATAATGCCGATTTCGACAGGGACCTGTTTGCGGCCGCCATGCGCAGCGCCGCTCTTCCGGCTGCCAAGGGGTACAGCGGGGCCGCGCCTGTCTTCATCGTCGGCATGCCGCGTACGGGCACGACGCTCGTGGACCGTATTCTCTCGAGCCACAGCCAGGTCACATCGGCCGGAGAACTCAGTGACTTCTCGCTTCTCATGAAACGGGCGGCCGGCACGCCATCGCCCTATGTGCTGGATGCCGAGACGCTGGATGCGGCCGCCCGGCTGGATCAGGTCGCTCTTGGCGAAGCCTATGTGAGGCAGGTGCAGGAGACGCTCGGGCTCCGGGGACGCTTCGTCGATAAAATGCCGCTCAACATATTTCTGGCCGCCCACATCCTGCGGGCTCTGCCGGAGGCGCGCGTCGTCTGCCTGCGTCGTCATCCTGCAGACACGGTGCTGGCCAATTACCGACAGCTCTTCTCGACACAGTTCTCCTATTACGCCTACGCCTTGAAACTCGAGGAGACGGCCCGCTATTACATCAGGTTTGACGCTCTTGTACGGACCTTCGAGGCAGCCCTTCCGCCCGATCGCTTCAGGGTCGTCAGCTATGAATCTCTGGTTCAGGATTTTGAGCCCACGGTCCGAAGCCTGCTCGATGTCTGCGGCCTCGACTTTGAGGCCTCCTGTCTGGACTTTCATACCCATACGGGGCCTGTCGCAACGGCGAGCGCAGCGCAGGTTCGCCAGCCCCTCTACACGTCGGCCCTTGGCCGCTGGAAACGATACCGCCCTCAGCTTGACCCTGCGATCCGGCTCCTCGTCAACGCCGGCTGCATGACGGACGAGGGGCCCCACGACTGAGGTCGATCGCGCCCACCGCAGACGCCGGTGAGGCGCTGCGCCATCCGAATGGATAGCGACAACTTGCCATGCGGCGCTAAATCACCCATGAGGGCGTCGCACAGCCTGACCCCGGCGCAGGAGCAGACGGATCGTGGATTATCTCCTTACGCCTGAAGCCTTCCAGGCATTCCTGCAGGTCGTGATGATCGACCTCGTCCTCGCCGGCGACAATGCCGTTGTCATCGGACTCGCCGCAGCGGGCCTGCCCAGGGAACAGCGGGGCAAAGCCATTCTCATCGGCATTATAGCAGCGACCGTCCTGCGGATCGTTTTTGCACTTATGACGACGCTGCTCCTGGGGATAGTCGGTCTGCTGATCGCAGGCGGCCTTCTTCTGCTCTGGGTCTGCTGGAAGATGTGGCGGGAGCTCGCAAACCCGCCCATCGATGAGGCTGAAGCCCTTGAGGGACAGGATCTCAACCGCGACGGAAAGGTCGCCGGAACCTCTTCGGGACAAAAAACGCTCCGCGCCGCCGTCCTCCAGATCGTCATCGCCGACGTCTCCATGTCGCTCGACAACGTCCTGGCCGTCGCCGGCGCCGCGCATGACCACCCGGAAATTCTGGTGTTTGGCCTCGCCCTGTCGGTCCTGCTGATGGGTGTTGCGGCGACCTTCATAGCGCGGCTGCTGCACAGGCATCGCTGGATCGCCTATGTCGGCCTGATCATCATCCTCTATGTGGCGCTCAAGATGATCTGGGACGGCTGGGGGCAGGTTGAGGCCTGCCATCCGTCCTGGTTCGGCGCAGGGACGGACATGACCGTCCAGTGTCCGCTACATCCCGACTTCAGGGGTGGTCACTGATCGCACGCTGCTGAGGCGAGGCGGACCGCGCGCGCGCCTCGCCCACGGCTCAGGCGCCCGAGCCGGACCAGACAGACGCCAGGCTCAGTCATTACGGGCGATACGCGCCTTGCCGCGTCCGATCGCGAGCGCCTTTATGGCGCCCCGGAATGTGCTGACCTCCTGAGAGGTCCAGCCGGCGCGGGTAAAGGCGTTTCGCAGATTCTGAACCATCGGAGCCCGCTTGGCCTCGGGGAAGAAGAAGCCCGCGCGATCCAGCTCCTCCTCAAAATGCGTCATCATTCCCATAAGCTCGACACGCGGCGCCGGGGAGTTGAGAGCGTCGGAAAAACCTGGCGGCGGTCCCGCGGCGGCGGCCTCGCCGATGGCGTGCGCAAGAACGGCGACAGCCTGGGCCAGATTGAGCGACGGGAAGACAGGGTTTACCGGATAGGTCAGAATGGCGTCACACAGGGCAACCGCCTCGTTTGGCAGGCCGGCGCGCTCTGCGCCAAACAGAATGGCGGTGCGTGCGCCTGTCGACCTCAGACGCGCCACGGCCTGTGTCACATTGACGACAGGTTTTTCCATCTCCCGGGGTCGCGCCGTGGTGGCGATGACCTGGACGCAGTCGGCGACGGCCTGTTCAATGCTGTCAAAGACCGTGACGCTGACGACCCCCGGAAGGGCGCCGGCGCTCATCGTCTCGGCGGCCGGGTTCGGCCAGCCATCGCGCGGGGCGACAAGGCGCAGGTCAGTCAATGCAAAATTGGCCATAACACGCGCGGCAGCGCCGATGTTTTCGCCCATCTGCGGGGCATGGAGGACAAGTGCGGGTGGGATCATAACCCCGGAGATACCGCAGCGGCGCCCTCCCCGCCAGACACAGGCCAGAAGGTCTGGGCCTCACTCAGGGAAGGGTCCGGGGGCAGCCAGCGCGCTGTGCCTGCCCCAGGGGCGCCCCATGCGGCGCGAGCTGCGCGATTCCCGGGCGTCACCGGCGGCCAGCTCCCGGTGGGGCCACAACGGGCTGTTAGAGATTTGGGTGGCAGGGTTTTTCTGCAAGCATTGTGCAGCAGGGCATCTCTGCTATAGCCCCCGCAGCCCACCCTCAGGAGCGTTTCATGGCCGTTATCAAGGTAGACAATCCCGTCGTCGAAATGGACGGGGATGAGATGACCCGGATCATCTGGGCGCTGATCAAGGAGCGCCTGATCCTGCCTTATCTGGATATCGACCTCAAATACTACGACCTGTCGATCGAGAACCGGGATGCGACGAACGATCAGGTCACGATCGATTCTGCTGAGGCCACCAAAAAATATGGCGTGGCGGTCAAGTGCGCCACGATCACCCCGGATGAGGCCCGCGTCGAAGAGTTCAAGCTCAAGAAGATGTGGAAATCGCCCAACGGAACGATCCGCAACATTCTCGACGGGGTCGTCTTTCGCGAGCCGATCGTGATGAAAAACGTGCCGCGGCTGGTGCCGGGCTGGACGCAGCCTGTGGTGATCGGGCGCCATGCCTTCGGCGACCAGTACCGGGCGACGGACTTCAGGGTGCCCGGACCGGGCAAGCTCAAGATGGTCTACACGCCCGCTGGCGGCGGAGATCCCGTCGAGTATGACGTGTTTGATTTCCCTGGCGCTGGCATCGCCATGGGCATGTATAACCTGGACAAGTCGATCCGCGACTTCGCCCGCGCGTCCTTCAATTTCGGCCTGCAGCGCAAATGGCCGGTCTATCTGTCGACCAAGAACACCATCCTCAAGGCCTATGACGGCCGCTTCAAGGATATCTTCCAGGAGGTCTTCGACGCAGAGTTTGCTGACAAGTTCAGGGAGTTCGGTGGTACCTACGAGCACCGCCTGATCGACGATATGGTCGCTGCGTCCCTGAAATGGTCGGGCGGATATGTCTGGGCCTGTAAGAACTACGATGGCGACGTGCAGTCTGACACTGTTGCACAGGGCTATGGGTCCCTGGGTCTGATGACGTCCGTTCTGATGACCCCTGATGGGAAAACGGTGGAAGCGGAAGCGGCGCACGGGACTGTGACGCGTCACTACCGGGCTCACCAGCAGGGCAAGTCGACGTCGACAAACTCGGTCGCCTCCATCTTCGCCTGGACGCGGGGCCTCGCCCACCGCGCCAAGCTCGATGGCAATGCGGCTCTTGCGACGTTCTCCACGACGCTGGAAAAGACGGTGATCGATACGGTTGAGGCCGGGTTCATGACCAAGGACCTGTCCTTGCTGATCGGCCCCGATCAGCCCTGGCTGACGACCGAAGGCTTTATTGAAAAAATCGCCGCCAATTTCCGGGACGCGCTTCCCTCTTAATCCGGCCTGAAGCTGACGCCCCGCCCGCTCCGCTTGCAGGAGCGGGCGGCATGGGCGGTTGGCTGGTCCATGTTTCAGGAGCCAGGTTTAAGAGGCCAGCCGCCCAAGGCGGGCGCACGTAAAGCTCAGGCGATGACCGCCAGACACAGAGCCCCTGACGCCGACATGGCTCACCCTCCAGGGCTCACCCGCCGGGGCTCGGCCGCCGGGGTTCGGCCGTCAGCGTCAGCCTGCCAGGACGCTCTTTACAGCAGCGATGGCGTCAGCCGCACGAGCTCCATCGGGCCCTCCGCCCTGGGCCATGTCCGGACGCCCGCCACCGCGCGCTCCGCCGACAGCCTGTACCGCCCGGGTGACAAGATCACCTGCCGGAAAGCGCGCCGTGAGATCGTCCGTGACGCCGACGACGACCGTCGCCTTGCCTTCGCTTGAGGTAACAAACACCACAACACCCGAGCCAATCGATGTCTTGGCCTCATCGGCCAGACCCTTGAGGTCTCTGGCCGGTACATCGACAACCTTGCCGATAAACTTCACCCCGTTGATCTCTTCAGGGCCGCTGGCCGCCCCGCCGCCGCCCATGGCCAGCTTCCTGCGGGCGTCAGCCAGCTCCGCCTCGAGCTTCCTGCGCTGCTCAACGAGAGATGCGACCCGCGCAGAAACCTCGGACAGGGGCGCCTTGAACTGATCAGCTATTTCGCGCGCAATCGCGGCGCGCGATTTGAGGAAATCCAGCGCCGCTGCGCCTGTTGCGCCCTCGATACGACGAACGCCCTGCGCCACGCCGCCCTCGGAGGTAATCACAAACACCGCAATATCGCCTGTACGCGCAACATGGGTCCCACCGCACAGCTCAACGGAATAAGGCGCGCCCGCATCAGCCAGGGAATTACCCAGCCGAAGAACGCGCACCTCATCGCCATACTTTTCGCCAAACAGAGCCATCGCCCCGGCTTCGATGGCCCGGTCTGGCGCCATGACCCTGATCTGGGCCTCTCCGTTCTGGCGAATAACGGCGTTGACTTCGGCCTCGACGGCCTCGATTTCCTCGCGGCTCATCGGAGCGGTGTGGGAGAAGTCAAACCGGAAATAGTCGGCCTCTACGAGCGAGCCCTTCTGTGTCACATGCCGGCCGAGCCGGTTACGCAGGGCCGCATGCAGAAGGTGAGTGGCGGAGTGATTGGCGCGTATACGTGCGCGGCGCACGCGGTCGATCTTCAGTTCCGCTACATCTCCGAGCGTGGCGCGGCCGCTGGTCATTTCTCCGACATGGGCGAAGACATCTCCAGCGCGTTTCTGAACGTCGCTGACACGGAAGCGTCCGCCGGGGAAGAAGATCTCGCCCATATCGCCCGCCTGCCCGCCGCTCTCGGCGTAGAAAGGCGTCTGGTCAAATACGAGTTCAGCCTTATCGCCGGCCTTGAGGTCGCGCGCCTGCGCTCCGCCAGCAAGAATAATCGCCAGACGCCCGGACGTCTCCTCCGCGTCATAGCCCTGAAAACTGGTTGCGCCGGAGGCGTCACGCACCGCGAACCACATCTCAGCGGTGCTATCGCCAGCAGCAAATCGCGAATGTTCCTGGCTGCGCGCGCGCTGGACATCCATAGCTGCGCTGAAGCCGGCCTCATCGACCGTCATGCCGCGCGCGCGCAGAACGTCCTGCGTCAGATCGAGCGGGAACCCGTAGGTGTCATAGAGTTTGAAGGCGACATCGCCCGCCAGCGCATCACCCCGGCTCAGAGACGCCGTCTCTTCCTCCAGAAGGGCGAGGCCGCGGCCGAGCGTGCGCTGGAATGACTGCTCTTCAAGATTGAAGGCGCTTTCAATGGCCTCTTTCGCCCGCACAAGCTCAGGGTAGGCCTCTCCCATTTCCTGCGACAGAGCGCTCACGAGCCGGAACATCCCGGGCTCGCGCGCCCCAAGTATGTGCGCATGACGCATGGCCCGTCGCATGATCCGCCTCAGCACATAGCCCCTGCCCTCGTTTGAGGGGGATACGCCGTCAGCGATAAGGAAGGAGGCGGCGCGCAGATGATCGGCTATGACCCGGAAGGACGGCAGCTGCTCGCCCCTGGCGGCGACCCCGTAAAGCTCTTCTTCGGCGGCGATGAGGTTTGCAAAGAGATCGATTTCATAATTGGAGTGCACGCCCTGGAGAATGGCGGAGATGCGCTCAAGTCCCATGCCCGTATCGATCGACGGCTTGGGCAGCGGTATGCGCGGACGGCCGTCGTTAAACTGCTCGAACTGCATGAAGACGAGGTTCCAGATCTCAATGAATCTGTCTCCGTCCTGATCGGGCGAGCCGGGAGGCCCCCCAGGGATATGATCGCCATGATCGTAGAAGATTTCCGAACACGGCCCGCATGGCCCCGTATCGCCCATCATCCAGAAGTTATCGTGAGTGGCGATGCGGATGATCCGGGAGTCAGGCAGACCTGCAATCTTCTTCCAGTATCCGGCCGCCTCATCATCATCGTGATAGACGGTGACCAGGAGCCTGTCCTTAGGCAGCCCATAGTCGCGCGTGATCAGCGTCCAGGCATGCTCGATTGCGAGCTCCTTGAAATAATCGCCGAACGAAAAATTCCCCAGCATCTCAAAAAAGGTATGATGACGCGCCGTATAGCCGACATTGTCGAGATCATTATGCTTGCCGCCTGCGCGGACGCACTTCTGGGAGGTGGCGGCGCGGGGCGCGAACGGCTTTTCCGCCCCCGTGAAGATATTCTTGAACTGCACCATCCCGGCATTGGTGAAGAGCAGCGTGTTATCGCCCTGAGGCACCAGCGAGGAAGATGGCCTGATAGCGTGCCCGGTCTTCTCGAAATAGCCGAGGAAAGCGGCGCGAATGGCGTTGACACTCGTCAGCCGGGACGCGGTGGAGGGCGAGCGCTTGGACGTCATCAGGAGGCTCCTGCGGGGCGATGGGACGTCAGGCCTTTTTGGGGACCAGCTCCCACACCTATCGTTTCTCTCAGGGCTCCTGCACGGGCCACTCAGACCCGGCCGCAACCCTGAGGTCCCTATAGGGCTCCTGCTTTAGAGCGACAAGGCAACCCAACCCGGCAACCCAGCACGGCAACCCAAAGACGCGCTATCCTCAGGATGCCAGGCTGGCCGGGGGAGACACGGGCCGCACATAAACGGGGCGCTGGCCCGCCAGAGCATCAGCTCCTGTGGACCAGCGCCCCGGGGGCGCCTGGGAGTAGATCCGGGGGATAGGCCGCCGGAGGTCGCAGGGCCCTTAAATCTGGCGCTCAGCCCTTTTTCGAGGACCGGGGCGGTGGATCGCCAGCGCCATCATCATCGCCATCGCTGTTGTCATCGCCCGGCTCGAGAACAAGGAGATTCTCACCGATGATACCGGCGTTCTTGCGGATCGCGTCCTCGATCTCGGCCGCCATCGCCGGATTATCCTTGAGGAACTTACGCGCGTTCTCGCGTCCCTGCCCGATACGCTGGGATCCGTAGGAGAACCAGGCCCCCGACTTGTCGATGATGTTGGCCTTAACGCCAAGATCGAGAAGCTCGCCCGTCTTTGAGATACCCTCGCCGTAGATGATGTCGAATTCCACCTGACGGAACGGGGGTGCAACCTTGTTCTTGACGACTTTGACACGGGTCTGGTTACCCACGACCTCGTCCCGTTCCTTGATCTGACCGATCCGGCGAATATCGAGCCGCACCGACGCATAGAATTTCAGGGCGTTCCCGCCGGTGGTGGTCTCCGGCGAGCCATACATCACGCCAATCTTCATCCGGATCTGGTTGATGAAAATCACCATCGTCTTAGACTTGGACACCGATGCCGTGATTTTCCGGAGAGCCTGACTCATCAGACGCGCCTGCAGGCCGGGCAGCGCATCACCCATCTCGCCCTCGAGTTCGGCGCGCGGGGTCAGGGCTGCGACGGAATCGATGACGAGCACGTCGATCGCGCCGGACCGCACCAGCGTATCGGCGATCTCAAGCGCCTGCTCGCCAGTGTCAGGCTGCGAGACGAGAAGATCGTCAAGGTCAACGCCAAGCTTGGCGGCGTAGACAGGATCAAGCGCATGCTCGGCATCGATAAAGGCGCCCACCCCGCCATTCTTCTGGGCTTCCGCCAGCACATGGAGCGCCAGGGTCGTCTTTCCCGAACTTTCCGGACCGTAAACTTCGATAATCCGGCCTCTGGGCAGACCGCCAATACCCAGCGCCACATCGAGACTGAGGGAGCCTGTCGACAGCGCTTCGATGTCCATGGCCTGGTTCTTACCCAGGCGCATGATGGAGCCTTTACCGAAACTGCGTTCGATCTGTCCGAGAGCTGTTTCGAGCGCCTTTGACTTATCCATACCCTTATCTTCCACCAGTCTGAGAGCGGCGCCCGCCATGTTCGTCTCCATCATCTGCCATGCTGGACAGGGGTGGGCAAATCCCACCGATTCCAGCGCGTCCGGGAATGGATGTACTACATTTGTTCCCATGAACAAAGAGTGAATTTGCACCCGTCGGGAGGCGGGGGGAAGAGCCCTTACGGGCGCCTGCCGCCCCGCCCCGGCTTCGCGAACAACATCGGTATCAGTCCCATCGCCTCAGCCCCAGGGACTCAGCCCCAGGGACTCAGCCCCAGGGACCGGGCCTGCGACCGCCCCGATCGCCCCAGGGACCACGTTGCCGCTGTCGGGGCGATGTCAGCATGCCGGAGGTCGGGGTGGAGGCAGCGCTCCCGCCGAAGCGGCGCGCCAGTGCGGCGACCCGGTTTTCAGTCGACGGATGGGTTGAGAACAGATTGTCCGCCCCACGCCCAAGCAGCGGATTGATGATGAACATGTGAGCCGTCGCCGGGTTACGCTCTGCCTGAAAATTCACCCGCCCGGCCCGGGCGTAGGCGTCGATCTTCTGCAGGGCGGAGGCCAGACCGGCAGGATCCCCTGAGATATCCGCCCCGCTCTCATCCGCCTCATACTCGCGGCGCCGGCTGATCGCCATCTGGACCAGCCCGGCGGCGATCGGCGCCAGGATCATGATGGCGATCACGCCTAAGACGCCTCCGGGCCGCTCGCGGTCATTGCCCCCGAAAAAGAACGCAAAGTTGGCGAGCGCTGAAATAGCGCCCGCGATTGTGGCCGTGACGGTCATGGTCAGGGTGTCGCGATTCTTCACGTGAGCCAGCTCATGGCCCATCACCGCCCGGACTTCGCGCCGGTCGAGCATGGTCAGCAGACCGGTTGTCGCCGCAACCGCTGCATGCGCCGGGTCGCGGCCGGTGGCGAAGGCGTTAGGCTGCTCGCTCTCGATCAGCGTGATGCGCGGGACCGGCATGCCGGCGCGCAGGGCCATCTCGCGGACATCCTCGGCGTAGGCGCGCACACGCGCATCTACGGACTGGGGCGGGACGTCCTGGGCCCGGTACATCGACAGCACGATCTTGTCGGCGTTCCAGTAGCTGATGAGGTTGCCGACCAGAGCGAAAGCCAGAGCGATCATCATGCCCGAAGGACCGCCGATCATAAAACCGACGCCGACGAACAGGGCGGTCAGCGCGGCGAGAAGAACGAAGGTGCGAAGGTGATTCATGCCCCTAGATGTGGTCGTCCCCCGCCCACAATCAAGCCTTGCAGACATCCCCTCACACGATGGTCAGGGACCCGCCACAGGCCCGCCGCCTCAGTCAGAAAAAGCGATCGTATCCTTATACCCCAGCCCCCCGGCGAAGGCGCCGTAGGCAATCTCATACTGCCCGCCCGTGAGCCTGCGTCCCCCGGCGCGGCTGTAGGGATCGAAACCGGGCGGATAGGGATAAGGATCATTGACAATGACGCTTCCGAGAACCCCGTCATAGCCGACAATGACGACCGCGTGCTCGGACATCGTGGGCGGATAGAGCCCGCCCATTCCGCTTGGCGATATGCCGGCGATCAGGGGATGCCCCCGGTCAACGCGGTCGGCGATGCTGCTGAAGTCCATGCGGCCCGCAAGAAAATAGCCGACGGGCGGAAAAAAGAAGCCATAGGCCGAAGCGGCCTGGCGATACGCGTTCATCGACATCACCATGTTGGCGGTCGAGCCGCCGCTGACGATGCACGACGTGCAGTCGGCTGCGCAGGCCGGATGCAGCGTCGCGACAACCGCGCACTGCATGTTTCCCGCCGGATTGAGATTGGGCGCCCCATAATGGCGGAACACCATCTCAATCGAGGCCGCCCAGCACCAGACGGGCGTCTGCTGGGCGACAGGCATGATGGGCAGCGAGGCGCGCTGCGCACTGGCAGGGCCGGCGAGAAGGACGGCCACACCCAGCGCTGCGCACAGGATGGCGGCCCTGATGCGTGACATGCGACCCTCTCGCGGCGGACGGGGCCCGCCTCTATTTCACGGTGATGGTGATCTTCTCCGACAGGATACCCTGCGGCTTGTGCAGTTCATGGTTCATGTCGCCGAAGACAAGCTGCAGCGTATGGGGCCCGGGAGGCAGGTCGAGAACCGTTTCGGTCTGCCCGCCGCCATAGTGGATGTGATTGTCGTCCGAGGGGATCGCATACTGCTTCTGCTCGTCGGAGAGCTCGGTGTCGATCAGAAGGTGATGGTGACCTGTATTCGGCTTGTCGGTCAGCGCCGGCGCCACGCCGATACCATAAACGCCAAACACGACACGGAAGGGCGAGCTCACTGTCTGTCCATCGCGAAGATTGACAAAGTAGGCCGCCGGTCCGGCGCTGCCGTGAAGGCGCGTCGCGTCCGCATCGCGCGCCGCAAGCGCCTCCGCCACAGCCGCGTCGACCTCCGCCTTGAGAACAGCCGGATCGGGTCCGGCCGGGCCGGCTGCGGGTCCATTACATGCCGACAGGGCGAGGGCGAGGGAAAGAGGGGCGAACAGGGGAAGGGCTGACAGGGGAAGGGCGAACAGGCTCTGACGGCGCATCTTGCAGGTCTCCTTATTCGCCTGTCCAGATAGCATGAACCGGCTTCAACGCCAGCCATGCGCGCTGTCATAGGCTATGAAAACCACGTTATGTCACGCCCCGGCGGCGCGCCAGCGCGGCAGGCCATCGGCCGGCGTGCTGACCCGGCCGCGCTGACCGATCCGGTAGGCGTCCGGCGACATCAGGGCGGCCAGTTCATCGGCCTCATCGGCCGGCGCGCGCGCCAGCGTCCGCATCCCGTTATCAAGACGCACCACCAGCGCGGCGTAATCAGGCTGGCCGGCCGGGGTGAACAGAACCGTGTAGGTCTCCAGCGTCCCTTCCCCGTCCGGGGTTTCATCGATGGCGACAGGCGGGCCCAGCATCGGATCAGCCGCATCCTGCGCGCCCAGATCCATGAGGCAGTCGGCGCCCGCCCCGCTGACCTGCGGCTTGCACGCGAGGATCAGGCCGTGATGTTTGGTGATGAACTCGCCCTGACCATACAGAAGACCACGCCCGGCGCCTCCCCTCAGCGCCCTCACCATGGCGCAAGCCGCATGCGACATGTAGTTGTTGAGAGGGCCGCCAAAAAAGCTCAGACCGCCGGTCACGCTGGTGGGGCTGCTGTCAGGCAGCTGAAGGGTTCGCCGGGCCAGCTTGGGAACGACGGGAAAGCAGGAATAGAGCTCAAGAGCCTCAAAGCGTCCGGCGTGGCGCATCAGCGCTGTGAGGACGGACGCCTGCGCATAACTCTGCACAAACTGCGGACGGGTGAGCCAGTCCCGCGGCTCGCTGGCCAGGGCCCCGGCGCCGATGAAGCCAAGGCCACAACCCC
>Ga0169931_10002769_pt1 | contig 28309 bp, 23 predicted proteins | sample Kivu_15m_20L_FD_129675 | JGI IMG/M metagenome (GOLD analysis project Ga0169931, IMG submission 129675) | Freshwater microbial communities from Lake Kivu, Western Province, Rwanda to study Microbial Dark Matter (Phase II) - Kivu_15m_20L... | ecosystem: Environmental > Aquatic > Freshwater > Lake...
TAAATCATGTGCTCGATGGGGAAGTGGATAAACGATTGGTTTAATCCCCTCGGGGTCATACACACATTTTGTATATCCGACGACTAAGAAATAGTGACGTTTTTCGTTATTCTCTTGGTCGTGGTGTCCCCTACTCAGCCTGGGAGTCTACTCTGCCACTTCCGTGAATACTCGGATTGTCCGTAAGTAGAGTCCCACACGTGACGTACAACGTGCCGGGAAATGCCGAGTTAAGAGCCTAAAGCTGTAGAACTCCACGAGTCAGTAGAACTAGACAGCAAATCTAGCTACATGTACCTCTTTATGATACCAATAGGGAGGTGCGATGTATTGCGAACCTATTGGAACAATTATCATATTACGACGACTCAGCCAAAAAAAATGATCCAGTAAATATTTCCTACCCTAGGAAAATGTCTCGGTGCAATCAGAAGTTCGAGTGAATGCACGAACGGTTTTTACGGGTAACGGCTCTAATTCAAATTCCTAGAGTAGCCTACGTGGAGGGTTCAGTACCAAAAGTTTCGAAGCGTGCTATCAACTCGTCAGCTCGGAAAATCATGAGAGACGAAGTCAGAAACAAAGAATATTTTACCTGGCTCTTCGATATAGTTAGTCATCACAATATCTTTATTCCACCTTCCATACGTATTGTCTCCAATAGGGCTATTTGTTGATATTGATAGCTCATGCATTAGTTCATTGAATTTTCTCGAAGGTCTTCGACAGTATTTAAGATTCATGCACAGAAAGAGTTAGTTTGAAGAATGAGGCAACGAAAGTCTATTAATGTTCTGGTGTTGGGAGATGGTACGTCTAAAAAAATAAGCTAGAATATTGGATTAAATTGCATGCCTCTTATGAATGACGCTTCTATCGTTTTCGACAAGAAAATGTGGGAAAGTCTTCGATTATTTCATCTTTTCTATCACGTCAATTTGTTCCAATAACAACTCCCGGTGCAATAGGAAAAGTCCAGTTACCTCCTGATTCAGCTCCATTTGTAGGAGACTGTATTATTACTACTATTATAGACACTCAACCTTTAGATTGTGGCCTTTCAGAAGTTACCGACGACACAGGTTTAAGTCTCGACGACAGTCGTGACCAAACTACGACAGAGCTACATAATTTTCAAGCCTCTAGTTTTGGGATAGACAATAGATCTATCAATTCAATATCTAATCTATACGCCAGAAAATTGATGCATGACATTGATTCGATTGTATTCGTGTACGACTTGGATAGACCAGAAACATTCAGTCGTATGGAAGAGCTTTGGCTTCCATGGATTGAAAAATGTCGAGAGGTAAGCGTCATTGAATAACGTCGAGTAATTGTTGTTTTTTGCCCATGAACTATGCAGTATAATACTTCTTTCTTGCTAGGTACCTGTAATTGTTGCAGGTAACAAATTAGACGTCATACAAAATTCGTTAGATGTAAATTCTTCGACTATCGAATCGGAGTTGCACCCGACCATTCTTAAATCACATAGACAGATCGTATCCCTTTTGCAAAGATTTAAATTTGTTCGAGAAGTCATAATGTGTTCGGCTAAGAATCTGATCAATATCGATGAAATCTTTACTCAGTCGATACAGGTTGTGGTCTATCCACTTCTACCGCTTTACAATCTAGACAATTGTCGACTCACCGATGGCTGTAAACGAGCGTTCCATAGAATCTTCCGAATATATGATTGCGATAACGACGGACTATTAAGTGATGAAGAGATAGACACGTTTCAGAACTTTGCTTTTCAAGCTCCACTTACCATGGCTGATTTTGATGGATGGAAACAAGTTATTTGTAAAGGCTGTGATGATGCTGCATCCTATGAAATAGAATATGAATCTACGATAGTAAGAGATGGCAAATTTACCCTTACTGGATTTTTAGCATTATTTGAGACATTGATCTCCCAAAACCGACTGGAAATTCCCTGGAAAATTTTACGAATGTTTCGCTATGATGATAATTTAGAGCTTCATATCCCCGATTCGTTAGGATATCTGAACTCCATTAGTCATTATCGAAATATGGATCTTGAGAGTCTATTTGAAAACTCTTGTGGTTTATCCACTTCGGCGAAGAACTTCCTAACGGACTTATTCTTTCGATTTCATCCTGATGTCAATGAAACTTTATCTAAAGAAGGTATGAGAAAAATTTTCTCTATTTTACAAGAAAAGTGTCCACCTTGGAATCCAAGCAGGCATGCACAAGCCTTTTCGAAGTCATTTTCAGTCCCTAGGGTTATCCACCGAATTTCTGGAACTCCGTCCATATCTTCTTCGGTGTCGGGTCCTTCATTATCGGCTAGTGGTATAACCATTTGTAGCCTTGGCTCGTTGTCGTCTGTGGATACAAGTGACGATTCTATTTTTCTCACAAATGATTTTAGTCGCGCATGTAACTTCCATGATTGGATAGGGCATTGGTATTTGATGTCATCACTTTCTGAGTCCTTCACGCAAGCAGAGCTATTTCGTCTGGGTTACATCGCTGATCGTTCTTCTTATGGCTTGTGTCACACACATCATCATACTGCTTCCAGAGTGTTGGGAAGATATTTATGTCCAGATGTTAACACACATACCTCCATAATTCCATCACGGGCTACGCGCATTTTCGTATTCGGTTCAGACATCAAACCTGGAAGGAGAACTCTGGTGGAATTCCTATCTGGAAGTAATTTGTTTAGTGAACAATGTTCTCCAACGTTGACTGATGAAGGTTCATCAGTTCGTGATGATAAACACCATTCTTTTCCCGCTGAATCTTGCTTCACCTCAGTTCACTTACAACATCATCCTATGCATAAGACAGTGGTAGAGCATACATCGTACCTTATTTTCACGGAATTTCACTATCCGAGCCGTGTCAACGATCTTAAAGATATTATGTCTGATGACCATCACAAATGCGACGTTGTGGTTTTTGTATTTAACACTTCTGATGTGTCTAGTTTAGACTATGTCCTTGAACTTGAGAGAGAATATCTATCGTGCAATACTCCGAGAATATTTATCGGACTCGATCCGGAGAAAGTTCCCCCAAATGCAAAAGAGTCCTCACATGATATTATTGACACACATTGCACAAAGTATGACCTTGAAGAGCCTATCATTATTCCGATGAATAAGCTTGACGAAGATTTGAGGGAGCGCATACTTGTGCATCTATCTATGAGTGTATTAAAGGATTCATTGGTCAAGTTAATCCCTCATGGACGTAGAAAACGAAAAGAGACTAAGTTTTGGTTGTACATAGGAGGATTGAGTATTGCAGCAAGCGTAGGTCTTTATTCATACTTCCTTACATCTTCGTCTTCCGATTATGATGTGAAGAGGACTAAAGATACAAATAGGTCAAGTTGGTTACGGAAGATATTCTCTTCCATCAAGAGAAGTAGTTTCGAAATGTTAAGGAAGTTCCGTTGAACGATATTCAGACTCCTCCGTTAATCATGCTGTAACCCTTAACTTAGTAGAGAAACAATACCCGAACCATAGTAAATAGTAATCAACTTCTTGATCATTTTATCTAACCCAAAGTCTTAGAATAATGACTTAGTTAGACTGTAGTCGCATGAACTTTTACTTTATCTGAACTCAAGTGCACTGCAACCGGTCTACTAGGTTATTATTTGTCACGGAGGTTAACCTTAAATTTATTAATCTACAATCACTGGGTCCTTCCGCCATGGTTGAACAAGCAGTTTGGCGTACAGGTATGGCCTACCTCCGAGCCATAAGCCGGCATATTTCCGAGCATTTTGGGGGGTATATATTTTTTTCAAGTATGTACGGACCAGGGACCAGGTGACCAGGCTACAGGTAGGCTACGTATGTACCTACTGTATGTACCCGTGGCTTTCTCAGAGTGGGATATCCTCGATAAAAGATACGCCATGCATGATATGCCTTTGACGCCCAAAGCTCAATACTGTTTGCATACACTTAATGTCCAGCGTAGTCTACACAGAATACTTCTTTAATAAGATAAACAAGGAAATCATGGAAGGAATTGGTATGGGTATGAATCGTTATTTTACTATTACTTTACAATTCTCAAACAGAGCTTACCTCTTTGCCACATTTTGTAGAGGAGTCAAAAGTTTATAAGTCTCCCGCATCTATCTCCTCAGAGTTTCTAAGTGACATGATCTCTAAGTTGATCGAGGACTCGGGTATTGAAGAGCAAGAACCAAAAGATCTCAATAACCATTTTGAACAACAACATGATGACGATGAATCGGCTATCTCACCTTTAGAAGATGCAGATGTTGACGAGGATGAAGATGACGAGGGTGAAGAAGGAGATGTTGTACATGATATTGCAAAATCTGACATGGCTATAAAGACAACTAGAGGAAATCCGATCGGACCTGCGACTGCTGGTCTAGCCATTTTGATACCGTCGAGTTATTCAGCAGGCGTCATCAAAGGTTCGTTTCCATTTCTTGTAAATTCAGATAGGCACATCACTGCTTTGTCTCATCTTTTTTCATAGATGCCATCATCGGTGAGCGTGGACGTGAACATAGAAATCTCCTCAGGATAACTCGATGCAATCATATTCGATTCAAGGAGTGCACCATCCTCGAGGGATTTTCTTGCCTGGTGGCATTTTCTCATGCAACAGAAGGTGGAGCGAAGAGAGCTTCGATACGCATTGCAAATTCAATCGCTGAAGCAGTGGAGCCATTGAGTCGACGTGAATTAAGGAGGAAAATGAAACTTTGGTCATGTGATCCTGACACCGTAGCCAGCATATCCTATGCCTTAGAGGAGGACCTTGCCTTAAGGGATGTAGAAGATCGTCAGAAGGGACGATTTCTGTATGAGTTTGCAGTAGCTCGTCTTGCATCCATCCGTCTTTCAACAAGAACTAAAAAAAGCGGCATTATCATCTCTCAACGTTCGCCATATGATTTATCCACAAAGGTTTTTATGAGCCTCATCGAGTTCCCCGCTACATTGCGACGTAGAAATGCCTGTGCATCTGCCCTCATCGGAACGAATGGTTCAGTTAAGAAACGAATCGAAGAGACAAGTGAATGTAAACTTGAAATCATTCTGGATGCTGACACGATTGGAGAGCCATACGTATTTGTTACGGCCGATACTAGAGAAAAGGCTGCGGCTGGTGTTAATGCCGTCCTTGAAATCTTCCGTAATATTCTTCGTCCCAAGTCCGAAGAATCCGTCTCTTCAAAATAAGTTTACGGTTGCTCTCGCCGTAATAAAGCCATTCAGCATCTTTGTTGATTTCAAGAGTTGTTCATACCTCACCTTTCACTAAGCTACTTACTAACTAAATGATTAACTTTCTATTGCTATTATGAGGGAGTGCTATAAAGTACATTAAATATTTTGTATGCATTCATAGTTGTCATGGACGCAACATGATCGACTGTGGTAGCTTTAAGTCCAGCTACGACCTCTGCTACATTCACAATATGACATGGTTCATACCGTCCTTTTACACAGCAATCTGGTTCGTACTTCTTCTCATCTTTGGTCTTAAATTTCGTTTGGACGAAGTCGTAAGACGCGTGTGAAGGTCTAATGTCACACCACGGACAATCAGTTTCTAAAAGTAGGCTCTCCAAAGGTATACCTTTGACCGTCTCACAATTTTCCTTTGTTTTTAGTGAGCATCCATTGATACCAATATATAAACCTAATTCAATAAATTGATTTGCTAAATCTAATGAATCATCGAAGGAATGTACTACCCCTCCTCCAACCTTTTCCTTAGAATTAAAATCACTAGATTCCTTGAAATAATGTTCCTTTAGAATGTTTAATAAATCAGTGCCAGTTTGTCTATTATGAAGGAAAAGAGGTAAGTTAAATTCTTTTGCAATCTGTCCAAGTGTAACAGTAAAATGAGAGACCGAGACGTTCCAATGAATAAAAAGTCAGTATAAGAAACGAAAACAACACATACCTGTAATTGAGCTATAAAACCTTTCGTTTGTGTTTCTTTATCACAAAATTCTAAACGACAATAATCTAAACCTATTTCTCCCATGGCTACTATTTTCCCATCTCCTTTCTTTTCTTGAATAAACGTTCTCATGGAATCTAAATAGGTTGACCATGAACTCTCTGTGGTACCAAATTCTTGACTACATCGCGTTGGATGTACCCCTACTGTACAGAATAATCTAGAATCTGTATATGATAATTCAAGGCATTTCTTACATTCGTCTAAAGTTCCACCAGTGATGATAATTCTGTCAAGACCATGATTCCATGCTCGTTGGAGAATAAGATTCAAATCTGCTTCATGCCTCTTCTTGTCACGATATATCCCTTGAAACATGGGATCCATAAGATTAGCTCCAATATCAACAAACAAGGGTGTATTTGATGATTGTTGAGTCATGGTATCGGTTTGGGTAGATGCTCCAAGGACTACTACTACTGAACGATATTGTTTTCGTTGTGTTAATGGTTGTGGAATCAGGGACTGCTGTTGGTTCCTGTATCTTGATATTATTAAATGAAAATTCGTCCTACAAAGGATTTTGAATGAATTTGATAAAGCTATTGGAGACAAGGCAGATACCCAACTTGTTATTCTCATTACTCTAGATTCCCTTTTCCTTGTCTCGCTTTCATAGCCATGAAATTTTGATCTCTCGTCGTACAGCTATAGTACAGTAGGAGTCGTGTGTATCTCGAGGATACGATCGAGTGGCACTTTTTGGCACACCGCCTTATATTGTACCTTGCACCATACATCATACATCTGCTGTGACCTTTTTATTATATAACAGGACGTAAAATAGTCCTCTTTCTGCTTGAATCATACCCTACTACAGTGACAAAAGAAACGGGATATGAAGATCGCTGTGCATGGGAGAATATGATGAACACTGAAAATATAATATACTTTTTTGCAGGGGCAGCTTTACCAACAATAGCATTCCTTCTATTGGGTCGAAAGGACATGGTAATAAAACAACGACCACATAATTATGTAGTACATGATCTTCATTTGAAACAGGAGGATGAGGAGGAAGAAGAAAATGATGAGGAGGATGAGGATGAAAGTTACTTAGTAGCTGCACAATTAGAATCAAAAATAGATCCCACGACATGGGGTATGAAGGATGCACCATATAAGGTTCGTTCAAGAGCCTACATCTTCATATGGATTTTGAATTTGATAATGTAGTATTGTTCTTAGTCTGTATTTTTCATGTTGATGTTCTCAATAGATGGTCCTTTGTGTAAATCAAGAATTACCCATGGGTAAAGGAAAGGTTGTTGCGCAAGCATGTCATGCAAGTAAGTTACTTTTCTATTTATACTTTTCTTTGAAAAAAAAACATTGGGCAATATGATTATTTCTAAAATCTAATGATTGGTTACAAACACGCTCAATAAATGCCATTTACAAAGCCTTGGGTTGTTTTAAACGAGCGGCCAAGCTTTGTCCAAATGCCCTTTCATGTTGGGAAAGAACAGGTTGTGCTAAGATTGCAGTAAAATGTCCAACAGAGAATGAAATGATCCATGAAATACTTGTCAAAGCAGCTCAAGCTGGTACGTATCATTTTCTTAAATGCATAGCATGGAATCATCACAACGTTTTATTCAATAAGGATTAAAAAAAACATTAGGTATACCATATTATTGTGTGGAAGACGCTGGAAGAACTCAAATTGCAGCAGGTAGTAGAACTGTTTTAGGACTCGGTCCAGCGCCAGTTCATTCCTTCGAAGGAATTACATCTCATTTAAAGTTAATGTAAAAGTTATTCATACCCATGGCACTCACTATGAAGTGCGTGTCATTCAATGAGGATTTTCAACATGATAAACGTAGTCGATAAAGTTTACTTTCATGTGGCTTATATACTTTCAGATAGAAATATGGCCTTTTCATCATTTTTCGACGTTGAGGTTTCGATGAATTGACATACACCTCAAACAACGAAAAAAAAAACAGTGCCATTCAAGGCTACTTACGAACCCTGATGTATAACAGAGTAACTACTATCACGGTAACCTCTCGTCATTACTTGCTTAATGTTCTCTGTTCACCGTTGGTGGTGTAGAAATCAACAGAGATAATTGAGTAATTTTAGTTGTGGCCAGTGGGGTGCTTTTTTTGATCTCACTGAGTCGATTATCGTAGCCTCTGCATACTTAATCTGTATCCTTGTTCGACAATATCTATATATATTCAAATTATGAACAGTCAATTATTTCACCTCATCGATAATCGTTAATCCTTCAAATTACGTTCACCCATAATGGTAACAACACGTTTAGTATGACAAGAATAGTGTGTACGTAACTTGTACTGTGCAAGAGCCGTGAGATGTCAAGTTGAAGTTGTGATTTTTGTGCGCAGACAGAGTTAGAGTACAGTACTCAGAGAAGTGCGTATGATGATTGAGCGTGAACGGCTTTTTTATTTGCGGTAGGCGGCCCTGCCTGCTGATGGATGTGTTCCATTCGTCATACAAATCATTTGACATCAGCAAGCTATCATTTCTATATCTTATATAGCATCATCTAATAGTATAGTAAGAATGAAGCTAACCTTTGCAACTGCACTTCTGATAGGTAGCACTGCTGCTTTTACCAGTCCAGCCTTAGTCCGTCGAAATACAGTTTTGGCTATGAGTTCTGCGGTAGAAACACCTGTCTACACTTTTGCCAAGAGTGAGGAGATATTTGCCGAGGCGAAGACTGTAAGCTCTTGGACAAATCACTAAGCACAATGTTCATGTTTTCGTCTCTAATTTGTCTCGTTGTTCAATATCCGTTCACAGTTAATGCCTGGTGGGGTTTCGTCTCCTGTCCGTGCATTTAAGTCTGTGGGTGGAAACCCAGTTGTATTCGATCGCGTGAAAGGTGCTTACGCTTGGGATGTTGATGGTAACAAGTACATCGATTATATTGGAACATGGGGCCCGGCTATTCTTGGTCATGCAGATGACGCTGTTCTTGATGCAGTTAAGAAAACTATGGATAAGGGTGAGTATAATCTACTTTCGTTTTGCATGTACAACACAATGACGATGCTAATTATAGACCTTTTGATTATTTTCAAACAAAGGAACATCTTTTGGAGCACCATGTGCACTTGAAAACGAACTTGCAAAATTGGTAATCGATGCTGTCCCATCTGTTGAAATGGTTCGCTTCACAAATTCAGGTACCGAAGCTTGTATGGGAATGATTCGTCTCGTTCGTGCCTATACAAAAAGAGAAAAGATTATCAAATTTGAAGGTTGCTATCATGGTCACGCTGATTCTTTCCTGGTACAAGCAGGATCTGGTGTTGCGACGCTTGGCTTACCAGACTCTCCAGGTGTCCCAGCCTCTGCCACTAAATCTACCCTTTGTGCAGAATATAATAACGTGGAATCCGTCAAATCTATATTTGAGGCAAATAAAGGAGAAATTGCTGCAGTAATCCTAGAGCCTGTTGTTGGAAACTCGGGTTTTATTGCTCCAGATAAAGAATTTCTTCAAGCACTACGAGACATGACTAAAGAACACGGGGCCCTCCTTGTATTTGATGAAGTTATGACTGGTTTTCGAGTTGCCTATGGTGGAGCACAAGCATATTATGGTATAACACCGGATGTTACTACAATGGGCAAAGTTATAGGGGGAGGTTTACCGGTGGGCGCGTACGGAGGAAGGAAGGATATTATGGAACTGGTTGCTCCAGCTGGACCCATGTATCAGGCTGGCACATTATCGGGTAATCCTCTAGCAATGACTGCCGGTATTGAAACCCTCAAAAGACTCATGAAACCAGGGGTTCATGCGGAGCTTGAACGAAAATCTAGAAAACTTGTGGACGGAGTCATCGCTGTTGCGAAGAAGCACGGACATGCCATTTGTGGTGGTGTTGCTGGAGGTATGTTCGGTTGGTATTTCGTTGATGGACCCGTAAAGAATTTTCAACAAGCCACGAAAGCTGACGCAAAAAAGTTTGGCAGATGGCATAGAATGATGCTTGAACGTGGTGTCTACCTTGCGCCCTCGATGTATGAGGCTGGTTTTATGTCATTAGCGCACACCGATGAGGATATTGATCGAACTATCGCCATTGCAGATGAAGTTCTTTCTAAACTATGATCTTTTAGCTATTAAAGTATTAGAAACTGACATTAGATGTTTCATGTGGAAAATCATCTCAAATGGCTCTACTACAATCAAAGTGAATAAATAATATGTAGAGGCAGATGATAACCTATCTCTATACTGCGACCATTTTACATTGATGTATATTTTTTATTTTTAATAAAACGAGACAGCCCATGCATGCACCAAATTACAGTATTAGCCTAGGTAGGCTAAAAGTTGGTAGGAGTACGAAAGTACTGGGTATCACTTACCAGGATCTTCGTGTGAAGAGCTCACGACGTGGTTAACGTACATACGTCATGTAATTGACAGGCATTTATTTGCTTGTCCTTTGCACTGTCCTCTGTTCAACTGTATCAGATCCTTTACTTCAATTGGGATTGCATATCTACATCTCCTAAGTCCCACAGTTAACCTACATCCTTTTAAAATGTTCAAGTTCATACATATGATTGTTGGTATGTACAGTTGTGCGACGTTTTAAGCAATGTATTAAAATGTATTACCATAGAATTACTGACCTCCTCTCCTAAAGCTGTTTTAACTGCAAGTTCGGTCGCCTTTAGTCCGACTGCAAATGTTCGATCTTCTAAAACACATCTAGGTGCTGTGACAACGAGGGAAGTGGATGATTATGGAAATAATATAGCGGTGAAGAATTTGCTGAGTCAAGTCGAGAGTAGTCGACTCTTGTCACAAGTAGCCAACGCGGGTCTCCTATCAAAGGCTCAAAAGTCTGGTGTGTCCTTATCAAAGCTCGAACCCCTTCTAAAACTTGCTGCCTTAAATAAAGATGTGATGATCCTCGTCGAAGCAGCTGCACCTGAGGCTCTACCAATACTGCCGAAAATTGTAGAACTTGCACCGTCCGCTCTCCCTTTACTTGCAAGTGCGATTGAAATTCCTCCTGCTGCTCTGCAAACTGCCGCCTTAGCCTCTCTTGCAGCTGCAGCTGCTGGAGTTTACTATATCCCAGATGATTCAATTGCTAGCATTGCTGCTCAGACGCTTTTGGTTGGTTTACTAGGTGTAGCCGCCCCTGCAGCGTCGCTTATCGGAGCGAGCGTTCTTTCAAAAGTGAAGGGTCTGTAAATGTTACTAGGAATTTCTTTGAATCTTAGTACATCATGATGAGAAGTTTAGAGAGTTCTTCGTTGTATGAAAACTCTGTTTCCAAATGTTTAATAAGTTCTATATAGAAATGAGAATAAACAAACACATGTTGGAAATTACAATCAAATCTACAGATAATCTTATCTTTACTGATCATGAAATTGTTTGAAGCTTTATATAGAATACGATGCATCTGTTGATAGAATCAGCTACTTTGATCACTATCCAAGGAGTCCCCACTTCCATCCGCCATTCGTTTTCGCTTCCACTCCCTTTCCGCATATTCTTTTTGTTGAGACGCATACTTTTCTCTCTGACGTTCACGACAGCGGACACATTTTGTAGCATGACCCTTTTCGCCAAAGGCAGCCCATGGTCTGAAATTCTTACAACCTTTACACCACTTTATTTGAAGGCCAGATGAACGGACAACCCACACTTTTACATCACAAAAAGTACAAAGACCCTTATTTTGATTCGGTATGAATACACCACCGTATTTTGAAGTCTCAGATTCATTATGTTCATCTTTTTCTTTACACCCACACATAACGCATTGTTTGATCAATTCTGTCTCTTCCTGTGTCCCTCTTCTATATTTGACTGTTCGGGGAAAGTTCATCAGAAACGTATAGTCGGGAACAGTATCGTTTTTAAACGTTTCAACATCTCCCTGAAAGCAGGGTATTTTAGCCTCTAATTCATAGCATTTATCGAAGCCAACAGTAGAAGAACAGGCGCTCGTGTTGGTGGATGATTGTGGATTACTTTCCTCCATAATCTTTCTATGAGAAACTCGGGAAACTTTATTTGACCTTGGAGTAATGTTGGAAAGTACCGCCTTAGTTGCGGTCACAACGGATCTAGTACAATTTTGTGTTGGACGAAAAGTTAGGAACTCAGGATCGACACCGATATGTCGACACGTTGTAACCTCACCACTGGTAACAACCGATTCTGATTCAACCATGTAAATAAAGGTAGGCATTTTCTCAACGAGGTAGGTTTCTCCGGCCAATTCAACACCTTTGATCACTCCTCGGAGAGGAGGTTGCTCTATGGGTAAATTTTGTGCCTTAAAACGTGCCGATGAAAAGTACGAAGGTGAAACGTTTACAGGGCAATTTAAAGCGAAGGCCAATTGAATATTTGACGCGACAATAGTCTGAGTGTTTCCATTCCAGTTCGTACATTGCACTTCATATTGTAGGAGACCATCGGAGATAGAACCCCGAGAGAGTGAGATGAAACATTCTGAGACGACTCCAGAGAAGATACAATCGGTATTTTTCATAACCAAAACAGGGCAACCCGGCGGATAGCGTACTCTGGAAGATTGCGAAGGATCAAGCTTTAGTCGCTGTTCGGTATTATCTTCGTCATCTTGAATGCCCTCCATATTTGAATGATTATTTAGTATGCAAAGCATACGGCTTATCAAGGATTACTAAGGTTGATGATGCTATGATCACAAACACAAAACATGAGGATTTCTCGCTTAAACTCCGCCGAGAACTCGCTAACCCCGCTTATGGATGTTCAAACGCAACAATGTACATGAGGTGTACATACGTGCATCACTGAAGTAAATAATAGTAAATACAGTACAAACTATTTGGCGGAGAACATATTAACTTTCTATTTACCCCTTACACGACGGATGCGCTGTACTGTACAGTTACGGACTGTACAAGCAGGTGTACATAATTAGTAATGGACTATCCTACATATTTGTAGCAGCTGCTGAGGACAGCAACTCCTCCTGCAAGGATCAAATCATTTATCTAAAATGTCGGCAGAAGCTCGAGCTCTCCTAGATACCCTCATGGGTCCTGATAGAGATGCACCGTTACCACCAGGGACAGCGACGGCTAAAAGAGATCAATGGAATTCTGCACAACGAAGGGGAAATAAAAAATCATGCTACGACCGAGACATTTGTCCTTTATATTGTGCTTGGGGTGTTGATGTATACGAACTCTTTACGAATACGAAGAGTGATCTGGGTCCAAATCCAAATGTGGTTCAAGAGGATGCTAGAGAAGAGTATCTTTCCTTGCCTGAACACGAAAAGAATCGGCTGGGGTATGAACTAATGCTCTATCGTAAACTAACTGATTTGGTTCGTAATTGTGATCGAGTTATCGCTCGAAATAAAGAGAAGCTAAGAGCTGAGATTGCGAAGAATGCTAAGGTTCGTGGTGCTGCACCATCAGTTACCTCGATAGACCCTGTCACAGCAGTGAAAGATGAAATGTTGATAGAGACGGCGGAATGTATCGCAGATATTGAAATGAATGAGAATCAAGTCGAATCACTCGTAATTGAATTGTTCCATTTAGAGACGAATGAAAAAGAACTATATCTTAAGTTATGTGAGTTCCGCAAAGAATTGGATACGGCAACGAACGCTGATGGCTCGGATAATCATGTAGAAGGTGACACGAATGGTGATAACCACGACGCTAATGCATCAAAAAACGATGAACTAGGAGGAGACACAATTGCGAATGATTCCATAGACAGTTCCTTTCCTCTCAAAGAAACCTCCGATAAAAAGATCTCGTTATCAATGGTTGACGGAAACATTTCCAATGAAATTCTAGGCATAGAAAAAGAATTATTCGGGTTATTCTCTAAAAAACAAGCGATTCTTTCATCAATTGCCTCAATTACTTGCAACAAACTAGTACCGCTAAGAGATACTCTGTTTAATTTACAAAAGCAGCTTCATTATGTTCGAAGTGATACTGCATCCGATAAATCTGTTTGTGAAATATCGGGAAATTTTATGTCTAGCCGAGATGCCGATGAAAGAATAGCCGCTCATTATGCCGGTAAGCAATATGTTGGATGGAAAATGGTACGTGAAAAACTGAGAGAATTACAGAAAAAATATCCGGGAGGATATAATATGAGTGCGCATGTTATTTCTGCACCGTTATCAAATGGAGGAGGGCATTGGGCGAATCCTCTTCCCGACAAATATCCACCAAGGGGTCCTCCTCCGATGGAAAGAGATAGCTGGCCACGAGGCCCACCTTTTCCGTCTAGCCCTGGGCGTATACCAGGTGGAAGGAGGGCTCGGAGCCCGGAGAGGTGGGAACGGGATAGAGCAAATCATGGAGACGACAGAAGATATCGTCGATAAGTGACGAAAACGGAAAACAAAACTAACATTTAAGGAACGATATTAGTTACACCATCATGTGTTTCATCATTGCTGTAAGATGTAACCTTTTCACTATCTTCAGCGCCTGATTTTTCATCACATTGAGAACGTTCTTTATATGCATCTTCACCGAACTCACTTGTAACAAATTTCTTAAAGGAAGCGCTATAAAACCTGTTTTTGATGTGGTTTTCAGATCGCGAAGATTGAAAACATTTCATGCTTATCTCAACCCACTTGTTGCCAAATTTTTTATGACCTTCCCAAAGAAGTAAATCTTCTTCTGGCGTAAATGGATTATGGTTAATATTTGGATTGAGGTGATTTATCCAGCGATCACGAATTTGCTTCCCAACACGACCGGGTAGACGCTGTGCAAGTTCTGACCATTTCGTGAAGGGCTGCTCTTTAGAAGACAACACGGTTTCAATAACAAGAGTGTCTTCAAAATCTTGCCACTGTCCTTTGCGTGCGCCGGGTTTAAGATATCTAAACCATCGAGCTTCGCATTCCTTGGCCCTATAAAGAAAAATCATGACGTAGGAATAGAAATGAAATGTTTCACGAAAACACAGATCACATGTAAATGAAAGCAAGTTCTTACGATTTACCACGCCCGATATCTGCCGCAACAGATTCAAAGTCACCTTCATCGTATTTATTTTTTTTCATAATAGAAGTAAGTAGTACATCATCCTCTGCACTCCATTTGTTATAAACTTTTGGATGATAAGAATTCGGCGGTCCTGTCACGACCTCGTTTCCGTTCTTTCCACAGTAATTATTGATTGGTAAGCGCCAGCTCTCGATCGATGAATAATGAGGGTATATATAACCATAATGGGGCCAATAGGATCGAAAATCAACATTAGAAGTTACTTTCGCTCCATCTTGGGATACATATTGAGGATATCTATTATCGACTGCTTTGGGAACTTGGACGATATTTTGTCCATAGTTTACAGGTTGACGATAATTAGATGAACTGTAACTCGGGGCATAAGGATAATTCCAAACATGAGGAGCTAGGGGTTGGCTGCTAGTTATATCCTCCCGATTTTCGGTTGATTTGCTTGAAATACTTTCATCGCGTTTTCCATCCCAATTGTTTATGCGTGGATCAAAGTAACTGTCAAATGAAGGGTTTCGCTTTTCTTGAGTTGTGTGGTCATAGATATGACTTTCATTTGTATGAAAAGTTGACAAATCAAACCTGGATGAGATACTCTGATTTATCATTTGATCATGATTGTTATTCGAATAACCTGACGACGAATCGCCCACGCTTTCACAAGTGTCAAATGTAAACGTTCCAACAATTCTATCACCCAAATCCCACGAGGATTTGATTTCTGAGAGAAATGGTTTTGAATCTGCATTTATACAAGGGGCTAAAGTATGCGATTGATTAATTTCATCAGTAGAAAAAGAATTCATCGAATCCAATGATAATGTAAAGCACGGGCCATGAAAGTTAGTAAAAGATGAGGGTGAGCTACATCTAGATTTTTTCTTAACTGAATCACTTTCTTTTGGAGATTGCCGTTTTCTTGAGATCGAAGTATCCTCGTGTTCGCTGTAAGCAGATTGTGTTTTTGAATCATATGTAACACACGTTTCTAATGGTTTCTGTGTCGATGCTATCGATGATAACGAGTTCAGACGGATAAGTTTCGATGGCGTTGGAAAAGAGTTAATAAAGGTGGAAGACGATGAGTTTGAAAGAGATGACGAAGAAAGCTGTAAACCTTCGAACGGACTTTCTCGTCTATAGATCTCGTCATTTTGAGGAATTGGTGACTGTCCATGGTTCTTGGAGAACTGCCGGTAGAAATTCTCCTCATCCACACTCGCAACTTGATGAAGCGCTTTCCATGAGGATTCAGAGTCCACATCTGAAATTCTTGATCGATAGTCTATGTGATGATCTGATTCGTCCTGTCTTGCAATCGTTGTGGTTTCGCCATTCATGATGCGACCATCAAAATTTCTCTTCGGTACCTCTCCAAACGACGTGGACACTGCCCTACTAAAAGAGCCATCGTTTTGGTAGAAAGGGGTAAAATTCTCATTTTCTGATGCCACAAATGTTGTATTAGATGATCTTTTGCTATTGCATTCATGTGCCAACTCACTTACGGGCATTGGGTATGTTCGCTCAAAGGAATCGTACATCGTCCAAGGACGCATATAGCAGTTTGGACCTAATCTTTGATGGTGAAATGCTTGTTGATAATCTAGCCTCGAATGGCCTGTGAGATTCTCGTGAATCGATCGATTAATCGGGTCATTTCCCATCCGATGTACAGGATGTGGTCTATTATTGATACATGGCCATTCATAAGCAGGGATGGCTTGCTGAGGAGCGATCTGATTTTTCTTTGACTGACTAGTATGAAGGGGGTTCTCTTTATTCGAAAATATAGCATAAGATTTGAGATACAGAATGTCTTCAAATCGCGTTATTTTTTAGGTGTTTGCATCAAACTTACCATGTACCGATGACTTGTTGCAATGTTTCGGAGTCTGACCATACATTGTTGACTTGTTACAATGTTTCGGTGTCCTACTGGTTACCAAACCCTTTTCTGATTTCGAGGGCGAATTTCCTTTATCTTCGCTCACCGTAATCATAATTGGTTTCAAGTCATAAATCGGAGATGGACTATCATACGTATTATCTGAAACATACTGGACAATATTTTTGGAGAAACGCTGAGAAACAAGCAACCATGCAATAACGGATCTGCGACGAAGCTAAGAGCTAAAATAAGTGAATTTTAGCTAAAGTAACTGTATTCAAAAATGCACGAATAAGATATCCCTGTCGTCTATGTAGCTGTGTGAACAGTAGGAAATGTATGTAAGCAATTACAGTATCGCCTCTACGTATGATAACAGATACTATGATAACAGATACTACATATATAACAAATACCGCATAATAAGGAACTTTTTATGCTGCATTCGAAGTGGGCAACATGGTCCTCTGATCCAGCATAAAACGAACCTGACTTCGACTTTTTGCCGTTTTCGTCATAGTCATGGAATGACTCCGCTTCAATCCAAATTGTCTGTCCCATTTTTGTATATTCTTTTGAGAAGTCTGTGATCTTATCATAGCTTGCTTCAAATTTTCCATCACCTGACGCATTTCATCGCTATTGAGTACTAGTTCTTCAGATATGGAGTTTATGTTAACACGTTTAATATCAAACGAGTCTCTCGTATCAGATTCATTAACTCGTCGTTTTCTATCAGGTAAATCAAAATTTCCAAGTATACCCCTTGGTGACAAGGTTAGCGGCTGTTGCCCTTTATTAAGATGAGTCCCGATATAATCTTGAGATAATGATTCTTTTGAATTCCCCTTGGAAGTAAGATCTTGAGGTGCAGTATGATTTTCGGATGCTGCCGCGGCAACCGTACCAAGTAAATCCAAGCTACCACGTCTTTGTTCTTCATGGTCATCGCGTTTTGAAGTTACAAGAGCATCGGTATCCACTTCATCCAGTATAGACGAAGTTAAATCACCTGATGATTCTTGGTGATGATGTGAGGATGGTTGATCTATTCCATAATCGCATTCGCTCTTATTAAAATCCTGTAGAGGACTAGACGGATTTATACCCCCAGTTTGTAAACGTCTTATATAATCAATGTTGGAATTAAAATCTGTAGATCCCCCAAGAAACGGAACGAACGAATCTCTCCGGTTTAAGTGCATATTTATGATATCTTGCGGTGGAAGTCCAATAGCTTCCGCAACAGCTAGAAGAGATAATCGCCGTAGCTGTCGTTGACTTTCCAGATCTAATCCTTGGCTTAATCCCAATAGACTCATGTCTCCATCCTGCAAGTATGATTCGCTTTGGAATGGGTTGGGTGTTGTTTGAAGGAGGAGCTGGAGTTGTAGTTCCTCTTGTTTTAGGCGTCGTAGGCGATCATGAATTGCAAGGTACAGCTCAGCGTTCATATTCATATCGTTGACAGGTGGATACAAATTAGTCGTTGAATAATTAGGGATCATATTTTCCAAGCTTTGCCCACCCAATGATGAATAGGGGAATAATTGAATATCAGAATGTCCTTGAGTATTTTTATTCCATGATCTTGACACGTTTTTCATCCCCAGAGAGTTCTCATCCATATCATGTTGATCCTTAGCCTTTTGGCTCGACACCGCAGCATCCTCAGAACCCTGTAACCTTGTTGCAATTGTACTGTTTTTCGTTTGTTGTGGTAGTAGGCTAAATCGTCGTGTGATGAAGTCACTCATTCTGCGAGCTGTGTAACCACTAAATCGTCTTTCTGATACTGGTAGACGTAAATCATCACAGAAATCGTCTAACATGATTTTTTCGCTTGGTGGAACATCGTCTAATAACCCATATGCTTTCAAGCAGTCCACAAGCTCAATAAGATCTTTAGGTTCGTATGAAACGTTTTGAAAATCGTAAAGGCTGTTGATAGCGTTGCCATTAGTCATGGAAGGGGCGAACGTTTTCTGAGAATATTGAGATTGGTATGGTAAGCGAACATTGTTGGCATTCATCGCTTTCAAGGATTTTGAAGAATAAGTTAAAATTCTTAGCGTCGTAAATGAAAGGAATATACGCACAACAGGACAAATGTGATAACCGTGCTATGTATGTATTTATGTAGGTCCTACAAGACACAGAAAACCGAAAACCAGAGCTGGTCCGACGTCCGACTGGTGTAGACCTGCTGTGACGTCGGTATTGATCAGGACTGGCTTCTGGCATTCAATACGTGTACAAACTCTCATCGCTGTTTTGTTATGGGGGTTCTGATTCCTCAAGAGGAAGAGATCGCTTCAATACCCAGTAACGAGGACATATATGTTTTTAAATAATCACTGAGGAATCTGATTGGAATCGTCCAATTCGAACCAGAGCAAAAACGTTGATTCTTAATTAGAAAAAACTACAAAACCCACACTTCCCATTTTACTACATGATCCACCTTTTCTATCATTTTTGATTGCTATTCCAATCACCTGGTAAAGAAATATGACACATCACGATGCCCTATTGAGGGACATGAAGCGGAGCAAGTACTTGTTCTTTGTCGTAGCTGCTTTGACACTCATCTCTATCTTATCTATTGCCTTACATCTACATGAGCAGCACTTCAAAGAAGGCTCATCATCTTCTTTCATACTTTGGCTTTCAAGAAACAAAGTCAATTTACGAGATTGTTTGATAATGACAATGCTTGCGTTTATAACAGCGGCATATCTTATACGGAACCAATTAAATTTACTTCTTCGTGCAAAACTGAATATGCCCATGATACCGTCATCAATCCCATTCTTTGGAACGGCATTCCAATTTATGACGAATTCTCCATGGGATCTCATGGAAACGTGGCATCGAAAATATGGACCAATCTATTCCTTTACTCTCTTAGGACGAACCTGTGTGGCTATTGAAGATCCAACCTTCTTACGAGATGTCCTACAAAGTAAAATTCAAAATGTAAAAAAAGATGTACATTTTTCATACAAACCATTCCTTCCCATTTTAGGTACGGGTATTGTTACATCGGAAGGACAAAGTTGGATGAAACAACGACTGAAAATAAGCACTACTTTGAAAGTGGATGTGTTGGATATTATACCACGGATAACATTAGATGCTGTGGATAGACTCATGGGGAAATTAGATGATTGTGCAAAGACAGGCTCAACCATTGATATTGGAGAAGAGCTACGTCATTTAACCTTACAAGTCATATCGGGGACATTTCTAAGTCTAGATCCCAAGGAAAGCGATGCTACTTTTGCACGGATGTACCTTCCTATTGTTGAAGAAGGTAATAAGAGAGTATGGTCTCCTGAGCGGTCGTACATGTTTTTTGCCCCTTTCTTTTGGAAGCATCGCTTTTGTGTCAAAAGGCTTAACAATTATGTATCCTCCCTAATTGTGAAAAGGTGGAACCTTCGAAGAGAAGAAAAACAGTCATCCACGACTACCAATCGCTCCAATGATGTTTTGGATAAGGTTTTAGCTCATTATGAAAATGAGAATCCAGCTGTTCACGCCATTCCATCAGAAGACATTCAACAGATTCGAGACGAATTTAAAACATTTATGCTTGCGGGCCACGAAACTTCGGCGGCTATGATGATGTGGGCATTGTTTGAATTAATGAAGAATGATGCCTTAATAGAAACGGTACGCTTTTTATTACTTTACAATTGTGGCTCAGAAATTACACTATGTTGTTCCTCATGACATTATAAATGTTTATCATATGAATGATAGATGATCAATGAAAGCAATAGCGTTTTCGGGTCAGATTATCATATCACCGACCGTGACATATTATCAAACCTAGTCTTTTCAGAAGCTTGTCTCAAGGTAAATGATTTTAGTTAACGATACCCATCATTATACAAACTTCCCAAAGCTCAATTATATTATATATATCCTAAAAATTCTAGGAGGCCCTTCGGAAATATAGCGTCATCCCAACGGTTCTCCGTCGCATAGTTTCTCCATTGAGCGTGGGATCACATACTCTGACTCCAGAGTGTTCTGTGATAATCAGTATCCAAAGTGTTCATCATAATGAAAAGCATTGGCCAAATCCCATGCAATTCGATCCGTCTCGTTTTTTAAACTCCAATCTCCATCATGAACCATATACATTTCTTCCATTCATAGAGGGACCGCGCAATTGTCTCGGTCAGTATCTGGCGTTGCTGGAGAGTAAGATAGTTATTTCGCTAATAGTACGACGCTACAAACTGACGATAACTGGAAGCGAATATCATGATGGCTCTGACCCTAGACATCGATTCATGGTACCCATTATTACGAAAGGCAGTTTGAATGTCTCGGTATCTTTAAGATAATCTTATCATATAGCACATCTCGTTTCAAAGAGATATTCGTGTAATTTATGTAGTCATTCGTCTAAGCATTTAAGAAAACAAAATCTATCTAAACAATGGACGATTCAGATCAGTCCCCAATGGACAGGAACTAAAACAATGCCGAAGTCATGGGGACTAATGGATTAAATGTCCCTTCGGAGTTTTCAGGAGATGGAAATGAAAGCTTGAATATGAACATGAAGTAGATGGGAAATTATAGAAATGTCTTGGTTCAAATATTTTTAACGAGAAATCGCTTTGTATTATTTAGTATGCGAACAGTCAGGGAAAGGGAAATTTGCATCGAAATCGTCTTTTTACAATTCCTATATGCTATGGAACCGAAGAGTATTTATTTTTTATTTTGGCTTCTAGTCATAGTTAAAAGAACAAAGATGAATGATGAGAGACTAGTGATCACTAAAATTGCTACTTAATAATCCGAGAGTTGTTGGGGAGAAATGAAGAGATGTGCTTTCATGGTCGGGGTTTTAGTCGTCGGGGTCGTGCCTACTGAACAATACAGGGAGAGGGGAGAGGCAGAAATGGTTTCAGACTTCCGCCACTCCGCCAGCCTCCAACAACTTTGCATATTCTATACTCTCTATATGCTCAACATACTTTACGTCATAACTTCTTTGAACCCATCTTGCCGCCTGGGTCCGTGTAACACTTGATTTTTCTGTCCATGCATACAATAAGTAGAAGAATATACGCGATTTTTTGTTGCACTTTGTTGTAAGATAGAGACTGACATTTAACCACGATTTCTCGAACATATATAAATGCGGTCATATCTACTCATTTTCATGCAACCATCAATTGTTGTTGACTGTTTGTCTTTCATTCCTAAACTTAATCTGGTCACACGAAAGAGACCCATGTATTCAACTATATCACGTACATATCCAACGATGATGCCCGAAGGACCTGAAGTCCGAACACTTGTGGATCATCTTCAGCCAGCAATAGGTAAACGACTCATCAACTTCAAAATACTATCAGGAAGATATGAGAAAGTCTCACCAAGAGGCTATGCTGAGTTTTGGAATACAATGACACCCATGCATTTACCAGATAAATCGGTTGATATTATCAAGCAGGTATCGTGCAAGGGTAAATTCATGTATTTTATTTTAGATGATATTAGACAGAGGGAAATTTTGGATGATGATTTTCTTCGCAGCATTTGGATCACTCTAGGTATGACTGGTTATTTTATTAATGATACCGTGAGAGAGAATCCGAATATGAGATGGTATATGGAGTTTCTTGACTCGGTCCAGAAAAGTGATGGGAGGATTAAAAATGGGCTATCATCACGACGTATTTATTTCCAAGATCCTCGTAGTTTCGGTACTATACGCTTTAGCCTATCTCGCAAAGAATTATCCGAAAAACTATCATCCCTAGGACCCGATTTTCTAGGTGATACTTTTCCAGAAAAATTGTTTTTGAATATTCTTTCTTCAAAACGACCCGAATTAAATATTTGTAAGTTTCTTATGGATCAGTCGGTAAGAAAGTAAACTTTGAAATGTTAGATTTTATCCAGATACTGGTTTCTGTAAAACGATTTTTGCTGTATCTTGAAATGTTATTATACAAAGAATGTTTCCGGTGTTGGAAATTACATATTATCTGAAGGTCTATACCGTGCAAAAGTGGATCCGTTCGCTTCGTTGGGGGAATTGTCACAAGAACAGCGACAATTATTATTTCGTGAGTTGCGGGCTGTTTGCCGTAACTCGTACATGTCTCAGCGCTTCAAAGAATCCAGTGATCGGACATTTGAACTTCAATGTTACGGTCGTACGACATGTGTTCAGGGTAACACAGTTTTTAGAGAAGTAGACGGCCCACATGGTCGAGCAATCTGGTACACGAATGACCAACTCTTTATTCCGCGAGCTCAACGAATTAGATATATGACGTCTATTAAAGATGAGGAGGACACTGATCATGGTGATTATATGGACAGTCACATCACAACGACCGCACAGAAACAAGAAAATATCACCTTGGACTCGGGCGCCATTGGAAACCACAGTATAAGTCGATTCTTATTCGATGCAAGCTGGAATAATATATTGGGTGCTTACTTAAATTCAACTGAATTTAGAAACATTGATAATTTTGTTCAATGGGAACAAAAAAATCACGTAATATATCCCCCATCAGAAGAAATATTTGCGGCATTGAATAAATGTCCGTTTGATAAAGTGAAAGTAGTAATTATAGGACAAGATCCCTACCATGGACAGGGTCAAGGTAATGGTTTAGCTTTTTCTGTTAAGAAGGACATAAAGATACCGCCATCCTTGCTCAATATTTTCAAGGAGCTGGTGAATGATCAGAAAATATCAGCTCCAAAGCATGGTAACCTAGATTCGTGGGCTAATCAGGGCGTTCTCCTATTAAACACTGTACTGACAGTTCGTGCTGGCATGGCGAATAGTCATGCTGGTCGTGGATGGGAAATGTTCACTGATGAAATAGTACGACTCTTAAATGTTCAAAAGGATGGATTAGTATTTTTACTCTGGGGAAATCAAGCTGCTGCGAAGGCGTCATCGGTCGACTCCCAACGTCATGCAGTTATTATCACAAGTCACCCAAGTCCTTTAGGTAGTACAAAAACAAAGTCTCCGTTTACCGTAAGTGCGTAATTGCAGTATCATAATGTACCCCTTCTGATATATAAACATCTTATTCGTAATGTGACCACGTTTTCACAATGTAGGGTAGTAAATGCTTCGGTAAATGCAATCAGGCTCTCATACGATTCGGTAAACAACCAATCAATTGGGAAGTTTAATTGTGATGGGATTTTTCTAGATTCAGATTTTACCACTTAACATCTTGTTTAAATCTGTTACTGACAGTATGAGTGTCTTTACAGTCAGAATTGATATCCATTTTATTAATCAATGCCAGATTGTACATACATAGTAATTTTCGTCGCTTATCGTACTGCAGTTATAGCAGGTCGTTTTGGGCTTCTTTTTTCGAATTTTGAATTTTTAGCCTTGCGGCTACACAAACGCCGCGTGGTCTTGAAGGCCGCCTATGTACAGTATGTAGCCCTATGTATGTATGTAGCGAGCGATCAGTCGTCATCGTCAGGGACGGCGGACCGTCGGACCCGGCGGACTTATTTGAAGATGAATTGAAAAACTCATGAAACCATGATGTCTAGGAGAGCTTTTGGGTATTTATCTGCCCTCGCTGCAACTTTGGTAGTATCCTATATGCTAATATCTAGACAGAGGCGGTATAAAAACGAGTCTAAAGATGCCATTGATGATTCCGATGAGGATAACTACGATTTTGATTCATTAAATGACCTTAATATTGTCGGTGATGACAATCAAATTGAGTTTATTCTACGGCAATCTTTTTTATCTGCAGCATCTGCTGTTACTAGTCTAGCACAGAATGGATTACAACAAGATGAAAAACTGTTACTGTATGGATTATACAAACAAGGTAAGGGCTCGTTTACATGTACTCCCTCTTGACAACGAGATTTCATGACTTTGTTCGCTGGTATTTGGATTTCCTTTTTTAGCGACAGTCGGTGACTGCAACATCAAGACTGTAAGTCTTTTTGTCGATGCTTCTGAATTCATGATTAGTTGCACCAATATGGCTCAAATTATACTTTGCTATGTCCATACACATTACAATAGCCAAGTAGATTTAACTTTACTGCCTTTATGAAATATGAAGCATGGATCAAATGTACGGGGATGCCACCTACTATTGCCATGATCAATTATATTGAGGTAGTACAGCATTTAAGTTCTAGAATTTCGTCTGGTAATGAGAACATGCAAGATGATAACGCAGATATTTATTACGATGATGACGATGAGGAGGATGATGGCGAAGAGGATGAGAGTTTAGAGCAAAACCAAGTCGATCGCGTTCCTTCTTTATTTTCAGGACTAGGACACAAGCAAAGTACCATGCAACATGATGAAGGGCGGTTTCCCAATGTCGTTTTAAATATGCCTGAGGAGGAGGAGGATGACATACCTATTTTAGTAAAAAGGGCCATGGATGCACTGAAAAAAGACAATGCTGAATCATTGAAAAATTGTATTGTGGAAGGACTCGATGTCCATGAGAGTGATGACGCAGGGCAAAAACTTTTACACTTCGCTGCAGACTTAGGGGCCATTTCTTGTATACACACATTACTTCAATATGGAGCTGATCCTAATGCATCTGACGATGAAGGAATTAGTGTCCTTGAAGCTGCTGTCATTAATGGAAAAGTATCCGCCGTGAAAGTTCTGTTGGCAGCTGGAGCTAACCCAGACCAACAAGATTATGACGGTGATAGTGCACGAAGTTACGCAGAGAAAGATGGTTCAATGCGTATGAAGAATTTATTTAGGATATAATTGTGTAAAAATAGAATCAAATATACTACTAATGTCGTAAGGGATATCATTCTTCGATTATTTCTGACTCCACTAGTAACGCGGCAAACTTGAATGGGCCCCAGTGATTGTTATGCTTATCAAATAATTCCACAACACGAATTCCAGGTCTCAAAGAAGAGACTGGAATAGCATTAAAACATACCTCATCATCTCTTCCAACATCTTGATCCATTACCTTGAACATCAACATGGCGACATCGGGATTGAATACCTTGAAGTCTGTGAATCGCTTCTCATTCCAGACTGGAGAAAACCCATTATCTCGAATCATTTGCGTGGCATGGTGAGTTGTACGCTCCATATCGTCACAGACATCATACATCGAAAGACTCACGTACGAGTCAATAATTTCTCCTTTTTTCAATCCACTAGGCTTCGGTAGACACAAACCAGATAATACCTTGATGCGGATTGTAACTGGTTTACAGCCCTCGGTTTGAAATGAATCGTCCTCATTATCTCTTAGCAACCGATAGGGCTTTCGGACATAACCAGACCCACCATTTTCCCTGAAACGGCCATCATTTAAAATTAACGCATTATCTTGTCCTTGCACATTCAAGGCTATCATTTGACAACCTGTAGCCCATGAAGTAAGAGGGTTTAAATTGGATGAATCAAATCGTATTCCCATAGGATAGATACGAGTTATATGCGAGACATTCTGTTTTCTCAAGAGCACGCCATTAGTTTCGGATTGTTTCAGCAGCTTTCCAATCTTGTGCTCGCTAAGGGAATGCATCATAGTTGGATGTAAATTTGAAGATTCTCCAAAGGATTTGAATTTAGCCCCTTCGAAAAGAGTTAATTTTGCCAATTCAGGAATGATCTGCACTTTGATATGTTTCACATCATCCTGAGCTACTGGCTTTTCTTCCAAATCCTCCTCGTTTTCTTCATCGTCGTCTTCTAACTCGTTTTGAGCATGACGTTTACCTTTCACAATAACCTTACCGCATAATGCATATGGAGAAGGAAGTGAATCTGATGAAAAGTCATGCAGCTCAGGTACATACAAAAGATCCCCAAGCACATCACGAAGAATCCTAGCCATTTCAAGTTGAAAGGGAGGAGAGCAGTGATTTTCCAAAGAAAGAATTACAGGATATGTTTCTGGGTTTTCAAGAATCCATCCTCGGATACATCGAATCACATCCGCAAAAGTAATTTGACTCATTAGAGTGTGACCATGGTAAACAACAGGTATGGGTTGTGAGTGATTATTTTTCGAGGACCCACGTTTGTCTCCATCCCAACAATCAATTTCAAGAGATCGACATCCTCTACAAAGCGCATATAGATACATTTGAACGCTTGACTCCGATGTCAGTTGATTCCCAACTGCGTAGGTGTTATGACTGGTATTGATCCAATATGCCGATAAGGGTTGTGACATATCCATACGGTTAATCGTCAAATACGTTGACAAATTATTCCCAACCGAATGCAAGTACATGTGAAATTGAGATCGATTTATTGTATCACCAGGAATACTCATGGACGAAAAGATCTTGTCAACCGTTTCCATGTTGGTTTCATTCTCTTTTTGTAAAGGATAGAGAAATCGTTCTAAAAAATCTCTCTTACTCACTGTATCAAAAACGGTACCAAATACTCGATCCCAAATCATATTTGCAATCGCTGAATTTTGAAAGGATTGTAAAAGAGATAAAAATTCTCCATAGGTTAATTTCTTTTCCTTATTCCGCCCCTGTTCTATTGCATTCAAAAACATCTTCTTGGCATTAGGAGTATAGATGTTCAGTCTTTGTAGTGCAGTTTCCATTTCTTTCCATTCAATGTAACTATCACTATTTCGGTCCACATCACGCCATAGATAACGTATAAGTAAATCTTCCTTTTTTATGTGATGTTGGAGGATATTATATACCTTTTGAATTGTTTTGAGTGCATGATAAATCTTTGTAGCATCTGTAACAGTAGCCGCAATCAAGTCTAAGGTTTGGAAATCGGAATGGATAATCGTAACTGTCCTCATTCCATCTGCATCACGATCTTCATCGTAGAGAGTAGTATACTTCCACTTTTCGAGTCGGGTGGTACCCACAAATCCTGTAAAGATATGTGTAACATCCGCTATATCGATAAATCTAGCTAAATCTAAAGAAGCAAATCGTTTATATTGATCTTTTAGAAAACCACTCAAGGTATTTGTATCAGCTCGTACAGAGAAATAAAAATTACATGAGGATAATGTCAAGGTTGAAGATGCCACGGATCCATCGGAATGGATTTTCTCAACATGAATACCCTGATAAAGAATGGGATCAATAGATTTCAATAGCGGTGAAGATAAGGTGTTTTCACTAGTAATGCAAGCGGATTCCATATTTCAGTTGGTTTTCTTTTTTCTGTCGTCTATGAAATTAGGATATACTGTATTAGGCTGTAAATAAGTTATAAATGGGCTGCTACGGAAACTCAGATTTTGTCCCGGGGACCAGACTACTTTTTCACACTTTTTTTTTAATAGCCTATAACGGTAACAAAGTAGTCCCGAGCCCTCTGTA
>Ga0169931_10002770_pt1 | contig 28306 bp, 22 predicted proteins | sample Kivu_15m_20L_FD_129675 | JGI IMG/M metagenome (GOLD analysis project Ga0169931, IMG submission 129675) | Freshwater microbial communities from Lake Kivu, Western Province, Rwanda to study Microbial Dark Matter (Phase II) - Kivu_15m_20L... | ecosystem: Environmental > Aquatic > Freshwater > Lake...
ATGGGCATCCGCTTCGACGCCTACCTCATGCAGATCATCCTGATCGGGTTCGCCTGGCACCGACCGATCGGCTGGGTGGTGGCCCGTACCGGGGCCTTGCGGGTTCCGGGCGATCCGAGTGCGCAATGGAACACATGAGCGGTGAGTGGTCATCCCTGCGAATCGTGTTCTTCGACGGGGTTTGCAACCTCTGCAACGGGACCGTCGATTTCCTGGTGAGCCGGGATCGGAAACGCCATCTCCGGTACGCCTCGCTGCAATCCGATATCGGGCAGGAGATGTTGGCGGCTTACGGGCTGCCCACCGCTGAATTCGGGTCCTTCATCTATCTGGACCGAGGTCGGATCCATCTGCGTTCTTCAGGCGCCATCCGCGTCGCGATGCGACTCGGCGGTCTCTGGACGCTGATGGGTGTCTTCCTTCTCGTACCTCCCTTCATCCGTAACGCGGTGTATGACGGGGTGGCGCGGAACCGGTACCGCTGGTTCGGCAAACGCGAGACCTGCCGGCTTCCCACACCCGAAGAGCGGACCCTCTTTTTGGGATAATGGCTATCTTGAAGGATGTCACGCATCCTTCCCCTCGTTTTGCTGGCCCTCTTGGCCGGCTCCTGCGCATCGCTCCAGAGGCTGATGCTCAAAGAACCCACCATCACCTATTCCAAGGTGCATGTGAAGGGCATCGATTTCAATGGCATCAACCTCCTCCTGGATTTCGACGTCACCAACCCGAACAAGCTCGATCTGCAGACCACGTCCTATGATTGGACCATGAGCATCGGCGGGAAGGAGTTCGTCTCGGGACGCAGTTCCGCACCCTTGACGGTGGCCGGAGGTAGCACGGCCCTGGTACAAGTGCCCGTTTCCTTGGGCTTCAAGGAGCTGTTCGCGGCCTTCGGCGAGCTGCTCACGAACGACAGCGTGCCGTATGTGGTGAAGATGAACGCGGCCTTGGATGTGCCCGTTCTGGGTCAGCGCCGTATCCCCGTCGAGGCCAAGGGCCACATTCCGGTTCCCAAACTGCCGCGTTTCCGGGTGGACGACTTCACATTGACGAACTTCTCTTTGGCCGGATCCACCGTCACCCTGAAAGTGCGCATCGAGAATCCGAACTATTTCGGGGTGTCGATGTCCAATGTGTCCTATGCGTTGAAGGTCAACAACGACGAATGGCTGAACACCCGCCTGAATCGGGCAGTGAACCTGATGCCCAAATCGGACATCGTGATGGACATCCCCATCGAAGTGAACATGCAGCGTTGGGGAACCACCGTCTACCGGATCCTCACCCGTGGCGAGGAGTTCGCCTACGACCTGCAAGGCAAAGGCGACCTGCGCGTCGCCCTGCCCGAATTCACGGATGTCGTGCCCATTCCCTTCGCCATGACCGGCAAGCGGTCGATCCAGCGTTAACGCGCCTGATTCGAAACCCAGGAGCCGTTCACCATCACGGCCACGGTACGGGTGGTGTATTCGAAGGGCTCGCCGTCGAACAGGGCCAGATCGGCATCTTTGCCGGCCTCCAGGGAGCCCACACGCGCATCGATGCCCAGGATGCGGGCCGATCCGAGCGTGATCGCGGTTAGGGCGGCGTCGAAGGGAAGCCCGCTCTGCAGGGCGATGGCGGCTTCGAAATGCACGATGCGGGTCTTGGGCACGTAGCCCTCGAACCCGGCTTGGAAGGCGAATGGGATGCCGGCCTTGTGTAGCTCGGATGCCAGCGTCAGGGTCGCATTGCGCCCTTCGCCATAGGTGCGCATCATGGGCGGATGCACGAGCACGGGCACGCCCGCGGCTTGGATGTCGGCCAGCATCAGATAGGCTTCCGCGGCGCCATCCAGCACCAGGTCGAATCCGAATTCGCGTTGCAGGCGAAGCGCGCTCTGGATTTCCGTGGCCTGTTGCACCGTGAACAAGGCCCTCACCTCGCGGCGCAATACGCGCGCCATGATGTCCATTTTCAGATCACGCACCGGGTTCTCCTTCGCCATGTATTCCCGCGCTTTCAGGAACTCGGCGCGCAGCATGGCAACCTGTTTGGAACGCGTGCCGGGCGAACTGTAATTGCCGCTTACGCTCGTCCCAAGCGTGAAGGCCACCATGGTCACGGAATCGATCAGGGCCTCGTTCACCGTGCCGCCGGCCGTCTTCACGATCATGGTCTGTCCGGAGGCCAGGGCGCCGGGTCCGTGACCCGTGTGGATGGTGGTGATGCCCAGTTCGCGCACGTATTCGACGAGGCGCTCTCGGGCGTTGTAGGCGTCGATGGCGCGCAATTCGGGCTGGAAGGGCGATGAACGCTCCAATTGGTCCTGGTCGGCCGGCACGTTCAGATGACCGGAGATGCCGACCGTGTTGCGGGCGTCGATGAAGCCCGGCGTCACGACCTTCGCCTCGGTGACGGCATACCCGTCGGGGATGCGGACCTGGGCCGCGGTTCCGACGCGTTCGATCGTTCCGTCTTTCACGAGCACCACGCCGTTCGGGATCATGCGACCCGACACCGTGTACACGCGCTCGCCCTTCACCGCATAGGTCTGCGCCTGCGCCGATACGGCGAACAGGATGATGGACAGTAGTAGGATGGATGCTTTCATAGGGGCCGATTCATTCAACATTGATCATTGTCCATTTAAAATTGTCAGTCGTGGTAACACGAGTGGAAAAACCCTTCCCCTCGGAACACTTCATATCCACCCGTGAAGAAGGGCTTCTGCTTGGGATCGGCTCGGTCGAAGACCTTGGAGCCCTCGATCCAGGTTTGCTCCACCACGGAGTACACGCTGAGCGGATCGCCGCTGAGGAGGATGAAATCGGCGTCCTTGCCGACCTCCAACGAACCCACGCGGTGGGCCATGTCCAGCATGCGCGCACCCGCCAGGGTGACGGCCTCCAAGGCCTTGGCGCGGCTCATGCCGGCGCGCACACCGAAGGCGGCCGAACGCAGGAAGAAACGTGAATCGGTTACGCCGTCATCGGTGTGATAGGAGACGTCGGCGCCGGCTTTCTCCAAGGCCGCGCCGGCCGAATAACTCAGGTTGATGGCTTCGACCTTTCCGCCCGGCGCATCGATGGCGATGATGGAGCTTTGCACACCGGCGGCGGCGATCTCCTCGGCCACCATCGCGGCGTCGGAGACATGGTGCAGCACGGCGCGGAACTTGAATTCCTCGACCAGACGCAACACGGTCAGGATGTCGAAGTGCGTGTGCGTATGGAAATGCACGATACGTTTGCCTTGCAGGACCTCCACCATGGTCTCCATCTGCAGATCGCGCGGCGGGTTCTCCTTGGCCATGTATTCCTGGGCGCGGATGAAGATGCCGCGCTGCATGGCGGTCTGGCGTCCGCGCGTGCCCGGGAAGGGACCCGTTCCGCGCAGGGAATTCGTACCGTTGGCCATCTTCAAGCCGCCGTAGATGCTGTCCATGGTCTTGTCCGGCAGCATGTCCACGATGCGGTCGGCATCCCGCAGTTTCAGGTAGACCGTCTGACCGCTCATGAGGTGGCCGGAGCCGGGCATCACGTTCACGGTGGTGATGCCGCCGGTCCGCGCCTTCCGGAAGGTGTCGCTGCGCGGGTCGATGGCGTCGAGGATCCGCACGTCCGGATGCATGGCCGCCGAGGCGTCGCCACCGTCGCCGCCGCCGATGTGGGAATGGGTGTCCACCAGGCCTGGCATGAGCACCTTGCCGCGACCGTCGATGAGGGTCGCGCCACGCGGGATGGCCGTACGCGCATCGCCGACGGCTGTGATCTTGCCGCGATGGACCACCAGGACGCCATTCTCGATCTCAGGTCCCGATATGGGGATGATGCGGGCGCCGCGGACGGCGACCGGCGTTTCCTGGGCCTGCGCGATGCCGGCGGCCGCCAGCAAAAGGCCCAAAGCAAGGATTGGAGTGCGATGTGTCATGGATCAGTGTTGGATGTATCGTTCGAAGAATTCGACCATGCGGAGCAGGCGGTCCAACCGTTGCGGCGGCTCACCCGACCGCGACATCTCATGCGAGGCGCGCGGATAGCGGATGTATTCCACGTCCTTTCCCTGGATCTTCAGGGACCGGTACAGCATTTCACTCTGGATCACACCGGTGCGGAGGTCCACATCCCCGTGCTTGATCAGCAGCGGTGTGCGGATCTGCTCCACATAGGTCAATGGCGAGTTGCGTTTGAGCACGGCGTCGATCTCGGGCTCCCATGGGTAGCCGCCGAAATGGTTCGGCACCAGGCGCCAGGCATTGCCTTCGCCCAGGAAGGTGGTCAGCTCATAGACGCCGCGTTGGGCCATGGCCGCCTTGAAACGATGGTCTTGCGAGATGATCCAAGCCGTGAGATAGCCTGCATAGGAACCGCCGGTGACAGCCTGGCGCTCGGCATCGACCCATCCGGTCGCGACGGCCAGATCCGCCGCCAGCAACACATCCGCGGCCGGACCCGCACCCCAATCCTGGTAATTCGCCGCTTGGAAGGCGCGACCGTATCCGCCGGATCCGCGCGGATTCGAATACACGATGCCGTACCCGCGTGAGGCCAGATATTGGAACTCATGCCACATGCTGGCTTCCCCCGGACCCCACATGGCCGAGGGGCCGCCGTGGATGTTCAAGACCAAGGGATAGGTCTTGCCCGCCTCGTAAAACGCCGGTTTCATGATCCAGTACTGCACCTCGTGGCCATCCCGGATGAAACGCCCCGTCTCGGGGATGCTGAGTTTCTTTTTGGAGACCCAATGGTGGTTGAGATCGCTCACGCGCCGCGCCTGGCTCGCATCCAGTCGGGATGTGTGGATCTCGAAGGGATTGGTGATCTCGGTACGGACGGTCACAAGCGTGGTCGCGGAGATGTCGAAATCCGAGATCCCATGCTCGAACGGCGTCAGGCGCGTCACGGCACGTGTGCGTACGTCGAACCGGAAGAGGGGAAATCCGCCGTCGGAAGCGGCTGTCGCATAGACGAAGCGGCTGTCGCGGCTCCATTTCGGGTTGCCCAGGCTGCGGTCCAGATTCACGGAAAGCTCGCTTATGGCACCTGTGGACTGGTCTTGCAGGAAGAGCCGACCCTGCGCATAGCCCTGATCGCTTCGGTCGAAGCCCTGCATGAGCAGGAACCGTCCGTCCGGCGAAAGGATCGGGTTGAACAAGGTGTAGCCGTCCAAGCGTGCGGCCTGCTGCGGACGCCCGCCGCCTGTCGTTACACCCCAGATGGATTGGGTGTTCACGCGGTCGGGGTGGGTCGTGCTGTCCAGCGATGCCGAAACCAGCAAAAACTCCCCGTTCCGGGTGAAGGTGGCCCCTCCGAAACTGAACCAGCCCGATGTGAGCGCACGTGGTGCGGCACCTGCGACCGCCTCCTGGATGAGGATATGCGTGAAGGTCAGATGCGGATTCAGATTCGTCTCGCCTTGGAAATTCAGCCGGCTGACGACCCTCGGATTGCCCTTGGCGGCGTTCTCGTCCAGCCAGGCGCGGATGGCGTTCAGGTCGCCGTTGGCATCGGCCTTGGCGTCAGCCGGGCGGTCGCCCGGTGTGCGGCCGGCCCGCTCATAGGCCCAGGCCGGTCCGGCGGAATGGGTCGAATCGGCCCATAAGTCGCGCTCGGATACCGATGAGGAGAACACCACATGACGGCCATCCGGGGAAAAGATCGGATTGGTGGCACCGCGCGGATGCGTGGTGAGCATCACCGGCTCGCCGCCGTCCAGCGACATCCGCCAGATCTGGGGGCGCTCGCCGTCGCTCCGCACGAAGGCGAATTCACGGCCGTTCGGATGCCAGACCGGGCTGGATCCGCCCCGTTCATGGGTTGTGAGCGGCCGTGGCGCGGATCCGGATGCTTCGCCGATCCAGATCTGGGTCGTGTATCCGTCGCCATCCGCCTTGCGGACCGTGAAGAGGTATCTGCCGCCATCCGGCGAGAAGGTCAGCGACCCGGGTTGGGCGATCTTCTGCAGGTCGGTCACTAGAACCGGCTCTTCTTGAGCATGGGCACGGGAAAAGGCCAGCAGACAAACGATCAGAATCACAGGTTTCATGCGCGGAGGTTAGCGCATCGAAACGCACGATGCAAACCCCTTGGATTCTTTTTACGTGGCGACGTCCTTCAGACCCCGCGGATGAGCCAAGCCATGTAGGCCAGATAGCCGCTCAGCAGCAGGAAGCCCTCCCAGCGCAGGATGCGGCGGTCGTTGCGGGCCATCGGCAACATCAGAACCGCGAAACCCACCATCACACCAAGATCCACGACACTGAAGGTGGCGGTCGGCAGCGGCCGCATCATGGCCGAAATCCCCAATATGCCCAAGGCGTTGAAGATGTTGGACCCCACCACGTTGCCCACCGCGATGTCGCTCTCGCCTTTCATGGCGGCGGTGACACTCGTGGCAAGTTCCGGCAAGGAGGTGCCCACGGCCACGATGGTGAGGCCGATCAGGGTTTGCGACATGCCGAGCGCTTCGGCGATGGACACCGCGCCCCGCACCAAGGCTTCGGATCCGCCGGCCAGCATGGCCAGTCCGAGCAGGGTCCAGCCCCATGCCTGCCATGTCTTCAGGTCGGAGGAGACGACCGGCGCTTCCAGCTCCTTGACCAAGGCGGGATCGGGCGTTTCCTGCCTCGCCCATTTCACGCTGAAGTACAGGAAGGAAAGCAGGCCGCTGAAAAGCAACAACCCCTCCGTTCGGGAGACCTCGGCTCCGAAAATGAGAAAACCGGAGATCAGACTGATGCCGATCATGATGGGGATGTCGCGCCGGATCAGATTCACATGCACCGCCATCGGGGTGATGAGGGAGGCCACGCCCAGAATCAATCCGATATTGGCGATGTTGGATCCCACCACGTTTCCGACGGAAATGCCGCCGTTGCCGGACAAGGCCGCATTGATGCTGACGATCAGTTCCGGTGCGGAGGTTCCGAAGGCGACGATGGTGATGCCGATCAGAAGGGGGCTCACACCCAGTTTCAGGGCGATGGCGCTGCTGCCTTCAACCAGTTTGTCGGAGCCGACCGTGAGCAGGGCAAGCCCGCCGGCGATGAGAAGGAGATCGATGAGCATAGGTGTCTGGAAAGGGATGGCGGTTCACGAGAAGGTACGGATCATCCATTGGGCGGCGGAGAAATAGATCAGCAGTCCGGTGACATCCACCAAGGTGGCCACGAAGGGCGCCGAGCTGGTGGCGGGGTCCAGACCCAAGCGCCGCAAGACGAAAGGGAGCATGGAACCGACCAGTGATCCCCAGGATACGACGCCTACCAAGGCCACGGCAACGGTCAACCCGATCAGCACCCCGGAGCCACCATAATCATACAGACCGAAAAAATCCCAGCTCAAGACGCGGGCCAGGCCGATCAGAGCCAGGAAGACGCCGAGCGTGAGGCCGACGATGATTTCCCGCCGCATCACCTTCCACCAGTCGGCCAAGGTGATCTCACCCAGCGCCATGGCCCGAATGATGAGGGAGGTGGCCTGTGAGCCGCTGTTTCCGCCCGAGGAGATGATCAGGGGTATGAAGATGGCCAAAGCGAGCAAGGTGCCGAGCTCGCTTTCGAACCGTTCCATGGCGGATGCGGTGAGCATCTGACCCAGGAACAGGACAGCCAGCCAACCGCTTCGCTTCTTGAACAGGGTCCAGATGTCGGCGCTCAGGTACGAGGTGTCCAGGGCGGCCACACCACCCAGTTTCTGGAAGTCTTCGGTGGCCGCCTCTTCCGCCACATCCAGCAAGTCGTCGACCGTCACAATGCCGAGCAGCACGCCGTTGCTGTCGGTCACGGGCAGCACGATCTTGTCGTATTTCTTGAGCAATTCGACCGCCACCTCACGGTCTTCCGAGGCTTGGATGGAGACATATTGCTCATCCATGACGTCCGCGATCCGGTCGTCGGGTTTGGCCAGGATCAGCACGCTCAGATCCAAGGCATCCAGCAAGACCCATTGCGTGTCGGTCACATAGACCACGTTGATGGTCTCCGACGTCTTGCCGATCTGCCGGATATGGTCGATGGCCTGCTGGATGGTCCAGTTCTGGCGCACCGCCACGTAATCGGGCGTCATCAGCCGGCCCACGCTGCGCTCCGGATAACCCAGCAGTTGCCGCACTTCCTTCAGATCCTGGGGAGACAGCAGATTGATGAGCCGTTGGGTGACCTGCCCCGGCAGTTCACCGAGCAGCATGGTCCGGTCGTCCGGCGCCAAGTTGGCCAGCAGATGCCGTGTCTCCTCCGCCGACAGGGTTTCGATGAGGGTGTTCTGGTACTCCGGATCCAGGTAGGAGAAGACGTCGGACGACAAGTGCCGCGGGAGCACGCGGAAGAAGAGGACCTGATCGGATGGCGTCTGCTCCATGAGCAGGTCGGCGATTTCGGCCACCGGCCACTCATCGACGATATCCCGCAACTCCGTCCAGTTGCGGTCGCGGATGAGTTCCTGGATTTCGGGGAGGAGCAGTTCCTTGATCATGGCGCGAGGGTGGTCCGGTCGCGCGCAAAATAGGGCGATTTGCCCGTTATTGATAACGCGTGGATCCTTCGGGCGCCGTCCAGGGTTGCTCCGGGACGAAATGGTTCCAAACCGCCTCCGAGACCGTGCGCATCAACAACCAGCCCTCATTGGAATCGGTCCAGGATATGTCTTCCTGGTTCTTCGTGACGAAACAGACCACATAGGCGCCGGTCGGCGCATAGACCAGATACACTTCCGACCTGGACCGGTTCACCGCCCCTTGTTTGGAGGCGACGGCCACCGAAGGCGGGATTCGGGAGATGGACTCCTTGTCCCACAAGGTCTTGGTCATCAGGCGCAGCATCTCGTGGCTGGCGGCGGGGCTCACCACCCGGCCTTCGTGGATGCGTTTCACCAAGGTCGCCATCTCGCGTGGCGTGGTCTGCCCCCATCCGTACTGCGCACGGTCGGCTTCCCGACCCGGAGTGCGGGAATTCACCCGGGTGTGCGCGAGCCCCGATTGCGCCATCAGGTCGTTGATGGCGGTTCCGGTACCCGCCAGTTCCTGTAACCAGAGACTGGCGGTGTTGTCGCTGAAGGAGACCATGAGGAACGACAGTTTGTGCAGCGAAACCGACTCACCCTGGCGCAACGCCGCGATCACATCCTCGCCGGGGTAGATGCGCGTCGTGTCGAAGGCATGCGTGCCGTTGTAATCCAACTCACCGGCTTCGATCTTCGCGAACACACCGGCCAGGATCGGGATCTTCACCATGCTGGCGGTCGGAAAAACCGAATCCGCATTCACGGCGGCCGTCTCGCCCGTGGCCAGATGCTCCACATAGATGCCGACATCCCCCCGGAAACCGGCGGAGAGTCGTTCAAGGGTCGTTTGCAGGGGGGATTGGGCCACCGCCGATGCGGCGCACATCCACAGAAGAACGGTGAAGACGGCTTTCATCGGGAAGAGATCCGGTTGATGAATCGGTAGGGAAGGAGCCACATCAGGGCATGGATGATCCACCAGCGTTTTGGGACGTACGCGCGCTGGGCGCGGCGCCGGATGGCCGAGACGATCTGCCGGGTGGCGTAGGGCGCGTCCACGGCCCAGAACATGTCCGTCAATCGGGCGGTGAGCGGCGTATGGACGAACCCGGGGCGGATGTCGGTCACGTCGATGTTCCAACCTTCAGCCAAGGACCGGGCCCGAAGCCCTTGCATCCACGTGGAGATGAAGGCCTTGGTGGCGCTGTAGACCGGACTCCGGCCGTTCGGCACCTGCGAGGCCACGGAACTGATGCCGACGAGGTGACCGCCACCCGCTGTTCGGAAAACGGCCGCCGCCGCCAGTCCCAGGGCCACGAATCCGACGACATTCGTGTCGATGACCTCCTTCGCCCGGCTCCAATCGATGGCACCGCTGTCGGAAATGCCGGCGTTGAGGATCACGCAGTCCGCACCGCCCAAATCGGCCAGAAGTGCGTCGAAGGTCGCGCAGGCCGCCGCAGGTTCGGTCACGTCCATGGCCCGGACCACACACCGGGAAGGCAGCGAATCCGCCAAAAGTTGCAGCATCTCGACACGACGGCCGGTCAGGCCGAGTTCGATCCCTTCCGCCGACAACTGCCGGGCCAGTTCCTCACCGATGCCCGACGTGGCGCCGATGATCACGGCCCGACGCATCAGGCGCGGGCTTCCGCCAAGGCCGGAAACCGGGCGCCCAGCCAGGCCATGCCGCCGAACAAGACGCCGTTGAAGAGGAGGTCGCCCAGCAGCGTGTAATGGAAGAAAGGGACGCCCATCGCATAGCTCAGGAACAGGCCGCCCAGATCCTGCGGGTAATACCCGCTGCCGAGCCAGACCGCGAAATTGGTGACCACGAAGAACAGGACGGAACCCGACAGGGAGCCCGCCACGACCGACCCCGGCGATTTCGAGCGGCCGACCCGCATGCCGATGCCCACGATGGCGGCGAAACTCAGATACACCGCCCACATCGTCTCATGGAAGCCCAGGAACCAGTCGCTGAGCAGGAGCGCGGAGATGGGCAGGATGAAGGCCCACTTGCGGTCGGTCAGGTAGGCGCCGCCGAACAGGGCCATGGCCGCCACGGGTGAGACATTCGGCAATCCGGTGCCGATGAGTCGGAACATCGCGGCCAACAAAATGATACCGCATAAGATGAAGAGACGGGTGTGCTTGGACATAACGCAAAAAAAAAGGGATCGACGTTCGATCCCCTAAGGTACAAAATTCCGGACGGCGGTTCAGCGGGCGATGAGCTCCAGCAGGATCTCGATGTCCACCTCGTTGCCGATGGTGCTGGTTTCGATGTAGCCGCCGGTTCCCACGCCATAATCGTTGCGAAGCAACTGCGATTCCGCCCTGAACCCGGCCACGGTGCCGCCACGCGGATGCGGCATGGCGCCAAGGAAGGTGAAGGGAAGCGTGAATGGCTTCGTCACATCCTTCATGGTGAGGGATCCGTGCGCGGCGAAGGTGTTGTCACCCGTTTTCACGATGCGCTCGCTCTTGAAACGGATGGTCGGAAAGGTGCTGGCATCGAAGAAATCCGGCGTGCGGAGGTGGGCGTCGCGGCGCTCGTTTTTCGTGTTCACGGAGGTGACGTCAATGAGCACATCGATGGAGCTGCCAGCCAGGTTGGCCGCATCGAAGCGGATCACACCGTCCCATTTGGTGAAGGCGCCCGGGATCGGTGTGAAGAAGTGACGGATCTTGAAGTTGACGGCGCTGTGGGCGGCGTCGACCTGCCAGAGTTGGGCTTGCTGGCTGCGGGCGCCGAAGGGAAGCAGGATGAGGGCGGAAAGAAGGAGGAGGGATCTCATGGGTGATGGGGTTGAAAAATAATGGTTTGTTGTAACGAATAAAACGGCCTGGATCAGCCGTTTCGTGATACCTTGGCAACCAGTAACGGTATATCTTTGCCTGCCATTCCATCCGCATCCGTTTTGGCAACCAACGCACCCGCCTCGACGCCCCTGATGCGTCAGTATTTCCAGATCAAGGAAAAGCACCCCGGCACCATCCTGCTGTTCCGGGTCGGTGATTTTTACGAGACCTTCGCGGAAGACGCCGTGACCGTGAGCCGCGAGCTCGGCATCACGCTCACCAAACGCAACAACGGCGGCGATCAGACGCCCTTGGCCGGCTTCCCTTACCATTCGCTGGACACCTACCTCCCGCGCCTGGTACGCAAAGGCTACCGCGTCGCCGTCTGCGACCAGACCGAAGACCCCGCCACGGCCAAGGCTGAAAAGAAGAAGATCGTGGACCGGGAGGTCACCGAGATCATGACCCCCGGTGTCACGATGTCGGACAAGCTCCTCGATCACAACCGCAACAATTATGTCTGTGCGGTGCACATCAGCGGCGGCACGGCCGGCATCGCCTATGCGGATGTCTCCACCGGAGAACTGGGCGTGACCCAAGTGGACGCCCCCGCCGCATCCGCCTTCGTGGAAAGCATCGGTCCGGCCGAGATCCTCATCCCCAGGAAGTTCAAGCACGATCCGCCCGTTCGGGCGGAAGGCGCCGTGTCGACGCCCGTCGAGGATTGGGTCTTCGATGGCGAGTACGCCTATGAACTGTTGCTGGACCATTTCCGGACGCACTCGCTGAAGGGTTTCGGTGTGGACGACCTGCCCGTGGCCTGCACCGCGGCCGGCGTGCTGCTGCATTACATCCGGGAGAACCAGCGGGCCTCGCTCGGCCACCTGCGACGCATCCATGCGCATGAGAACCGCGCGTTCATGATGCTCGATGCCGCTACGAAACGGAACCTCGAACTCACCGGCACCCTGCATGAAGGCCACACCGAGGGCTCGCTCATCGGCATCCTCGACCTGACCTGCACACCCATGGGCGGGCGCCTGTTGCGCCGCTGGCTGCATCAGCCCTTGAAACAGGTCGCGCCCATCCGCGAGCGGCATCAGGCGGTGGAGGCCTTGCTGAAAGACTCCTCGCGCCGGCAGGAGCTCCGCGAAGAGCTCGACCACATCGGCGATCTCGAACGGCTGGTCTCGCGCATCGTGGTGGGCCGCGCCAACGCCCGCGACCTGGTGCAGTTGCGGCAGTCGCTCATGGTCGTTCCCCAGGTGAAACGCCACATCACCGGAATGACCGATCCGTCCGTGGCCGAGATCCAGACCTCGCTATCGGCCATGAGCGCCTTGCAGGACCGCATCCGGCAAGCGCTGGTCGATGAACCGCCCGCCTCCATCCGCGATGGCGGCTTCATCCGCGACGGTTTCTCCGTTGAACTCGACGAACTGCGCGACATCGCCCGAAACGGAAAGCACCATATCGCCAAGGTCCAGAAAGAACTCATGGCCCGTACCGGCATCTCCTCGCTGAAGCTGGGTTACAACAAGGTGTTCGGGTATTACATCGAGGTCACGAACGTCCACAAGGAGAAGATTCCGTCGGATTTCATCCGGAAGCAGACCTTGGTGAACGCCGAGCGCTACATCACGCCGGAACTGAAGGAGATCGAAGAGAAGATCCTGTCCGCCGAGGAGCGGATGTCGGCCCTGGAGGGCGAGCTGTTCGAGCTGTTGCGGGTCGAAACGGCCGAATTCGCGGACGACATCCTCCGCAACGCCCAGGCCTTGGCGCGCCTCGATGTGTTTCAGGGTCTGTCTGAGGTCGCCTTCCGCTACCGTTATGTGAAGCCGGCCGTGGATGAGGGCATGGCGCTTCGCATCAAGGCGGGTCGGCACCCGGTCGTGGAGCGGTTCATGCCCATGGGCGAACCCTTCATCCCGAACGACATCGACCTGGACACCGACGAGCGGCAGATCCTGGTCATCACAGGTCCCAACATGGCCGGTAAGAGCATCATCCTGAGGCAGACGGGCTTGATCGTGCTCCTGGCCCAGATCGGCAGCTTCGTGCCGGCCGATGCCGCGGAGATCGGCATCGTGGACAAGATCTTCACGCGGGTGGGGGCCTCGGACAACCTCGCGGCCGGGGAAAGCACCTTCCTCGTGGAGATGAACGAGGCGGCCAACATCCTGAACAACGCCACGCCGCGGTCGCTGATCCTGTTGGATGAGGTCGGTCGCGGCACGAGCACCTTCGATGGGCTGTCCATCGCCTGGTCGCTCGCCGAATATCTGCACAACCAACCCTCGGTGGCGGCGAAAACCCTGTTCGCGACGCATTATCACGAATTGAACGAGCTCGAGAGCCTGTATCCGCGCATCTCCAATGTGAACGTGCAGGTGACGGAGCACGACGGAAAGGTCGTCTTCCTGCGGAAACTGGTGGCGGGTGGCGCGGATCACAGCTACGGCATCCAGGTGGCGGCCATGGCGGGATTGCCGGAGGTCGTGCTGGAGCGGGCCAGGCAGATCCTGCGCAATCTCGAGCAGCATGCGCTGGACATCACCGGAGACGCCGCGCCGGCCGGCGCGAGGAAAGGCGCCGCGCGGGAGGCGGTCCGCAGCCTGGACCGTCAGGATCCGATCCCGCAATTATCGCTGTTCGCGACGGCGTCCGACCCGAAATGGGACCAGATCCGCACGCGCCTGGAGGCCGTCGATCCGAACCGCATGACGCCCATCGAGGCGCTGATGCTGCTCGCGGAGCTGAAGCGGTTGACAATGTAATACAACCTGTATTACATTGCGGAATGAGATCCGTCCGCCTACCCGACGACATCGAAAAACGGCTCGAGGAGTTGAGCGAGCGGGAAAACCGTTCGAAATCAGACCTCATCAAAGAGGCGATTGTCACCTATCTGGCTGACCGCGACGTGGTCATGACCCCATTCGAGGCGGGTCGGCATTTGTTCGGTCGATATGGAAGTGAAGTGACTGATTCGAACAAATCAACGAAAGAACGCATCAAGGAAAAGATCCGTGCGAAGCATGCTCGTAGATAGCGGGTGGATCGTGGGTCTGTTCGATCGCAACGATCAGCACCATCAGCGAGCTGTGGAATTGATGGAGACCATTGACGCACAGTTATACAGCACGTGGCCGGTGCTGACTGAAGCCTGCCATTTGCTCGATTTTCATCCCAATGCGGCGACTGATGCGTTGGAATGGCTCATGGAAGCGCGAATTCATCTGGCGGACCAGAGTGACGACTTGTTTGCCATCCGTGCATGGATGATCCGGTATCGCGACACCCCCATGGACTTGGCGGATGCGAGTCTGATGCGGGTGGCCGAACGCGAGGGCATCACGCACATTCTCAGTTTTGATTCCCATTTCGACGTGTACCGCTTGCCGGACGGGCGGAACTTGATCCGGCACGGGTAAGGGCCCGCTTTCTTATCTTCGCCCATGGAAATCCTCAACCCATCGGAACTGTCCAAGAGCATCGGCCTGAAGACCTTGGAAGAGGCCGTGCGGCGCGGCGGCACGCAGGCGCAGTTGGCGATCGGGGTGCCGAAGGAGCGCTCGGCTGATGAGCGGCGCGTGTGTATCACGCCAGGCGGGGTGGATGTGCTGGTGGCCAACGGCCATCGGGTGATCGTCGAGAAAGGCGCGGGCCTGGACGCGCGGTTCACCGACCACGCCTACAGCGATGCGGGGGCGGAAATCGCCTACACCGCCGAGGAACTGTTCGCGAAAGCGGAACTGATCGTGAAGGTGGCGCCTCCGGACGTCCGGGAGCGGCTGATGATGCGCGAAGGTCAGACCGTGTTGTCGGCCGTCCACCTTGGAACGGCGACGGAGGCTTTTTTCAAGGACATCCTGGGCAAGGGTGTATCCGGCATCGGGTTCGAGTTCCTTCAATCGAAAGACGGAACCTTTCCCATCGTACGCATGATGCATGAGATCACGGGTTCGGTGGCGGTTCAGATCGCGGCCCATCATCTGGAGAGCAACCTTGGCGGTCCCGGGGTTCTGTTGGGCGGTATCTCCGGCATTCCGCCCGCCACGGTCGTCATCTTGGGTGCCGGCATCATCGCCGAATACGCCGCACGCACGGCCTTGGGTTACGGTGCGCAGGTTTTTGTGATGGATACCGACCTTGGGGCCCTGCGCCGGCTGGAAAACGCGCTCGACCGGCGCATCGTCACGGCCATCGCCAACCAGCAATATCTGGCCATCGCCATGAAATCGGCGGATATCGTGATTGGTGCGGCCCTCATCGAAGGGAGCAAGGCGCCATGCTGGGTCACCGAGCCGATGGTGGAGACCATGAAGGCCGGCAGCGTGATCGTGGACGCGGTGATCGACCAAGGGGGCTGCATCGCCACAAGCAAGGCGACCACGCATTCCGATCCGGTGTACGCCGTGCATGGTGTGACCCATTATGCCGTACCCAACATGCCATCCGCCGTGGCACGGACGGCCACCTATGCGCTCAACAATGTGATCGTACCCTATCTGATCCAGATCGGTGATGCCGGAGGTCTTTCCGAAGCGCTCTGGAAGCATGTGACCATACGGAACGGCACCTATCTCCATAAACGTCACATCACAAAAAAATCGCTGGCCAGCTCGATGAACCTGCCCTATCGCGACATCGAGATGCTGATGGCCTCGCGCATATGAGCCGAACACCCCGTAAGGGCGCGTTGCACGCGCCCCACTCCTCGCACGCGCCCCACGCCTCGCACGCGCCCCACTCCTCGCACGCGCCCCTGGCTGCGAAAAAGTCCCTCGGCCAGCATTTCCTGGTGGATGGGAACATCATCCGGAAGATCGTCGCAAGCCTGGAACCGCAACCGGGCGACCACGTGATCGAGGTCGGACCGGGCACCGGCGCGCTCACCACATCCTTATATCGACGATATCCGGACATGATCGCATTGGAGGTGGATCCACGGGCCATCGAGGTGCTGAAACGCGACATGCCGGAGCTCGACGTCCGCCATAAGGACGTGTTGGATGTGGATTGGGGAAAAGTCAGTGATCGGAAATCAGAAATCGGTGATCGGGAAGAGAAGAACCGACAACCGAAAACCGACAACCGAAAACATTCCATCATCGGAAACCTTCCCTATTACATCACGTCACCGATCCTGTTCCATGTGCTGGATCATCGCGACTATTTCCGGGAGGCGGTGTTCATGATGCAGAAGGAAGTGGCCGAGCGCCTCGTGGCCAGACCCCGGACGAAGGAATACGGCATCCTGAGTGTGCAGACGCAACTGTTGAGCGAGGTGGAGTTGCTGTTCGATGTGCCGCCGACGGTGTTCCGGCCTCCGCCGAACGTGGACAGTGCGGTGGTCCGGCTGCGCTTCACACGGCCGTTTCCGGATGCGGATCCCATGTTCCTGAAGAAACTGGTGCGCATGGCCTTCAACCAACGCCGGAAGAAACTCAGCAATGCCATCAAGGATCTGCTGACGGAGGATAACCGCCCGCGCGTGGCCCATTGGTTGGACAAGCGGGCGGAGGAGTTGGTTCCGGAGGAGTTCGTGGAGATGTGTCGGCTCATTTTGTCCGGGAATCTGCCACGTTGACAGCAAGCTGTGGGTCGGCACGGTTTTTCATTTCGAACGGCACAAACCTCAACCCCATAACCGAAAACACAACGCACTATGGCGAATATCAAGCCTCTTGGAGACCGCGTGCTGGTCCATCCCGACGTGGCCGAAGAAAAGACCGCGTCCGGCATCATCATACCCGACACCGCGAAAGAAAAGCCGCAACGCGGCACGGTCGTGGCCGTCGGTCCGGGCAAATACGAGAACGGAACCAAGATCGAGATGAATGTGAAAGCCGGCGACAAGGTGCTATACGGCAAATACGCCGGCACCGAACTCGTGCTGGACGGCACCGAGTACATGATCATGCGCGAAAGCGACATCCTCGGCGTCATCTCCTGAACCATCCCCTACACACTTAGACGAATTCGAAGTCATGGCAAAACTGATCCATTACAATGTCGAAGCCCGCGACGCACTCAAGCGTGGTGTCGACAAACTCGCCAACGCAGTGAAAGTGACCTTGGGCCCTCGCGGCCGGAATGTGGTCATTGAGAAATCCTTCGGCGCGCCCTTGGTCACCAAAGACGGCGTGACGGTCGCGAAGGAGATCGAGCTCGAAGACAAGGTCGAAAACATGGGCGCACAGATGGTGCGGGAAGTGGCCTCCAAAACGAGCGACAACGCCGGCGACGGCACCACGACCGCCACCGTATTGGCTCAAGCGATCGTCACCAACGGGCTCAAGAACGTGACCGCCGGTGCCAATCCGATGGATCTGAAACGCGGAATCGACAAAGCGGTTGAAGCCGTGGTCGCCGAGCTGAAGGCCATCAGCCGCGAGATCGATTCCAAGAACGAGATCGCCCAGGTCGGAACCATCTCCGCCAACAACGATGAAGCCATCGGCAATCTGATCGCCGATGCGATGGAGAAGGTCGGCAAAGACGGCGTGATCACTGTCGAAGAAGCCAAGGGTACCGACACCACGCTGGAGACGGTGGAGGGCATGCAGTTCGACCGCGGTTACCTGAGTCCCTACTTCGTGACCAACGCAGACAACATGACGGCCGAGTTGGAAAACCCCTTCATCCTGATCTACGACAAGAAGGTCAGCACGATGAAGGACCTTCTGCCGGTTCTCGAGAAGGTGGTCCAGACGGGACGTCCCTTGCTGATCATCTCCGAAGATGTGGAAGGCGAAGCCCTCGCCACCCTCGTTGTGAACAAGCTGCGCGGCACCTTGAAGATCGCCGCAGTGAAGGCTCCGGGCTTCGGCGACCGCCGCAAGGCCATGCTCGAAGACATCGCCATCCTGACGGGTGGAACCGTGATCAGCGAAGAGCGCGGCTACAAGCTCGAGAACGCCACCTTGGATTACCTCGGCCAGGCCGCACGCGTGCAGATCGACAAAGACAACACGACGGTTGTGGATGGCAAAGGCAAGTCTGACGACATCAAGGCCCGCGTGAACCAGATCCGCGCCCAGATCGAGACCACCACGAGCGATTACGACCGTGAGAAACTCCAAGAGCGCCTCGCCAAACTCGGCGGTGGTGTTGCGGTCCTCTACATCGGCGCATCCTCCGAGGTGGAGATGAAGGAGAAGAAAGCCCGCGTCGAAGACGCCCTCCATGCCACCCGCGCGGCGGTCGAGGAAGGCATCGTTCCCGGTGGCGGTGTGGCTCTGATCCGCGCCTCGCATGTGATCGATACCTTGAAGGCGGTCAATGAAGACGAGGCGGTCGGTTTCGAGATCGTCAGGAAAGCCATCGAATCCCCCTTGCGTGTCATCGCGGCGAATGCCGGCGTGGAAGGCTCGATCGTGGTTCAGAAGGTCAAGGAAGGCTCGGGCAACTACGGCTACAACGCCCGCACCGAAGTCTATGAAGACCTGGTCAAGTCCGGAGTGATCGATCCGACCAAGGTGACCCGCACCGCCTTGCAGAACGCCGCGTCGGTTGCCGGTCTGATGCTCACGACCGAAGCCGTCGTTTCCGAGAAGCCCAAGGCCGAGAAGGAAGCTCCCGCCATGCCGAACCCCGGTATGGGCGGTATGGATTTCTGATCCCTAGGCGATCCGCATCCGAAGGAAGCCCGACAGCCGCGAGGTTGCCGGGCTTCTGTTTTTCCAGGGCTCGGGAACGGAACCGAGCATTCTGAAAATTGGGCATATTTGTATACATTTTCGGGTCCATTTCCATTCCAATCCATCGTTATGACGTTTCTGACATTGCTCCTCTGGCTGGCCATCACGCCGCCACGTCTGTTCGACATCCTGCCGGCCAAAGCCGTGAATGCGGGTCCCGGTGAAACCGAGCGTGTGGCCATATCCTTCGCGCCACTTGAATCCATCTCGGAACTGCGCTCCGGCGACCGCATCCAGATGCCGGTCGGTTTCGAGTTGGCCGAGTACGAAATCGTGCGTGTGACCTCCTTCGTGCCCGGCACCCTGAGCCTCACCGCCAAGGCCGCCGACGGTTCCGGCAGCCACATCGCCTTGACCTTCCAGGATGGCCGTGTGATCGGCAAATCCCAGGATTTCCGCCAAGGCCGCCTCGACTTCTATGCCATGGATGAGGCCACCGGTGGCGCCTACCGTGCGAAGACGACCTACAGCGAACTGCCCATCCTGAGCTGCGGAACCGTCGGTGACCACGAAGGCCATACCCATTCGGATGGACCCAGCAGCATGTCTCAAATCGAACTGCCCGACACGGAAACCCTGCGATCGGCCGCCATGAGCCTTCAAAACGCCACACAGGACAGCGTCACCATCGACCTCCTGATCCTGTACACGACCAGCGCCAAGGAATGGGCCGAACAAAATTTCCAGCTCCAGAGCATCGAGACGGCCGTGGCGCAGGCCATGAACCTCAGCCAGCAGGCCTTGGATCTGAGCAACCTGGCCATCAAACTGCGCCTGGTGCGTGTCCGGGAGACCACCTATGTGGAAGAGGGAACCTCCTCCGACATCACCCTGCGCCGCCTCTCGGCCCGTGCCGGGGATACGGCGAACTGGGGAATCCCCACCGGCCAGTACGGCCTTCTGGATGAGGCCCACACCTTGCGAGACCAGCACGGCGCCGACCTGGTGGCCTTGTTGGCCAACGTCACCGATACCGGCGGCATCGCATGGGTGCTGAACTCGCATTCCGGTTCGCCGACCATCGGGTTCTCCGTGAACAACATCCGACAGACCCATTTCACCTATACGCTGATCCATGAGATCGGGCATAACATGGGGAATCTGCACGGACGTACACAATCCTCCCAACCGGCCAGCAAACTGGGTGGCTTGAACCCGTATTCGGTCGGGTACCGCTGGAATGCGACAAACGGCAACGGATATGTCACCGTGATGCACTACGAGAGCAGCGGCTTCGCCCGCACGCCCTATTTCTCGAGCGCGACGGCGCAGGTGGATGGCGTCGCGATCGGCGCAGCCGGTCAGGACAGCACCTCGGCGGACAATCAGCGCTCCATGCGGAACATCCGCCAGGTCATCGCCGCCAACCGTGCCACGATCACCGGTACACCGACCTTGGCAGTGACGGAGAACCTTGTGGTGGACATTCCGAAAAACGGGACGCGGGAGGTGATGCTGGATTTCACCCATTCGGGAACGACCGATGCCATGTGGCGGGCGCAACGGGTGTACCGTCCGGCCACTTCCGGCAAGGAGACCGCCTCCGCGCCTGTGGTGCTCTATGAGAACGGCTTCGAGGTGGCGGACGGTTTTCCGGTGGGCAATTTCGGCATCCGGAACGGATTGAGGGCCACGAACCAAGCCGTCACATTCGGGGTGCGCTCGGCCAATCCCAAAAGCGGAACACAGCATGCACGCTTCGCCTTTGTGAACGGGGTAAGCGTCGGAACCAACATGTTCTTTGATTCGCCTCAGTTCGAAGACGCGTCCATCGGACAGTTCACGTTCTCATTCGACATCCACATGGCCGCCTCGGCACCCACCCGTTTCGACCTCTACCTGCGCGATAACACCAGCAGCGACCTGGCCGGCGGGTTCATCATCGTCCCGGAGACAATTGACGGCCAGGAAAAGGGCCGCATCTACACCTACCGGCGGGCGGGTCCGGATAACGCCCTGTCCTTCTGGAGCAACACCGATTGGGGAACGAACGGCGCCCTGGACTACGGCCGGTACAACACCCTGACCTTCGAGATCGACCCCGTCACCGGCACCATCCGGTACCGATTCGATGACAAGCCCGTCATCGAGGCCGCCTCGATCGGCGGCAACCGCATCAATTCCTTCACCATCGTGATGGCGAATCCGAGCAGCCCGGATACGCGCGTGGACATCGACAACATCCGATTGACGCAGAACTACACCTATCTGCCCGGCTTCACCCTTTCGAAAGCTCAAGGAACCGTGCGCCCCGGAACCACCTACCAGCTGCCTGTGACGATCGATACCGATGGATTGGACGTGGGAAGCACCCATGTCGGTTTCATCGATTTCGCCACGAATGACGGCGTCAAAACCAGCCGCATCCAGATCAACGTGGGCCAGCCCACGTCACTGGACCGCGATGCGGAAACACCCTTCCGTACCGAACTGCACGCGGCATACCCGAATCCGTTCAATCCGAGTACGGTGATACGGTACCAGGTATCGGGCGCCCACGGGGGGACGCCCCTCCGCCTGTCCGTCTATGACATCCTCGGCCGCGAAGTGGCGGTTTTGGTGGACGGGATGATGCCTGCCGGGGCGCATTCGGCGACCTTCGACGCACGGAATCTGGCTTCCGGCGTGTATGTGGTCCGCCTGGTCACGGCCGACGGGGCCTCCACCCGGACCATCTCCCTGCTGAAATGATATGAAATGGCTGGTCCGCATCGGGGCCGGTCTGGTCATCATTATCGGAATCGGAGTGGTGTCGCTCGGTCTGTATCTGACAGACGAGCGCCTCACCCGGTTGGTCGAACCACCCTTGAAAGAGGCCTTCGGGGAGACCGTACGGGTCGGGAACGTCGGGTACAGCCTGTTCCGGACCTTCCCGAATTTCGGCCTTCTGATCGAAGACCTGGAATGGACCGACCCCTTGGGGCAACCGGTCCTGGACATGGCCGAATTGCGGATGATCGTTCCCTTGATGCCCTTGCTGAAAGGGGACATCCGCATCCGCCGCCTTCACGTGAACGGGCTGGAGCTCGCCTATCTTGTGGCGAAGGATGGCTCCACCAACCTGGATTTCCTATCCTCCGGTGAACGCGACACCACGGCGTCCGGATCCGGCTCCACCCGTGTGGATCTGGACCGCATCGAAATCCGCGGAGCCATCATCCGGTATGAAGACCGGCAATCGGACATGGAGGTGGTTCTTGCCGATGTATCGGCCGACGCCGCCATCCGCCTGGGGGATGTGATCGTCTCGGATGTGGATGGTCAGATCGGCGGACTTTCGTTCGCCATGGACGGCACCCGTTATGTGAAGTCCCTCCCGATCCGATTCCGGCAGAAATCGACCGCGGACCTGGCGAATTCCGTGGTGACCTTGGACGAAGGCGATGTCTCCATCCGCGGATTGGCTCTGAACACCACCGGCCGCATATCCGGATTCGATGGAGACACCATCGCCTACCGGATCGAATTCGCCTCCCGGGCGGATGATTTCGGAGCCCTGCTGGATCTGGTGCCCGACGCCTACAAGGAAGATCTGAAGGGTGTCGAAACCCGCGGCAAGCTCACCTTGAAAGGCCATGTGGACGGCCACACCGCCCAGGACGTTCCGGAATTCGACATCGTGATGGCGGTTACCGATGGGTTCTTCCAGCATCCGTCGGCCCCGAAACCGATCCGGAACATCCAGTTCGATCTCACCGCGACCCATTCGCTGCTCCGGATCACATCCCTGACCGCCGAAGCCGAAGCGAACCGCGTATCGCTGAGCGCGGAGGTCGTCAACCCTTTGGAAACCTCGGGACGCTTCCGACTCAACGCTCTGGTGGACGCCGATCTGGCCACCATCGAATCCTTCTATCCGATATCCAGGCACGGATTGACCTTGCGAGGCCGCCTGGATTTCAAGGCCGAAGCCAACGGGTCTGCCACCGACCTGGAATCGGCCCGTTTCTCCGGTGGAATGACACTCCGGGATGTCGATGTGGCGATGCGGGGCCTGGATCAACCCGTGCGCGACATGAACGGGGAGCTCACCTTCAACCAGGCGAAAGTGGAGCTGAAGCGGTTCACCTTCCGGATGGGCAGTTCCGATTTCGATCTGACCGGATCGGCCGTGGATTACCGGAACCTCTTCGAGGAAATCGGCGCCGCGGCACCGGCGAGACTCACCGCCAGCTATGCCTCGCGGGTGCTGAATGTGGATGAGATCTGGCAATATGAGCGCAATGACGACCCGCTGCATGTGGACCTTCCGAACGTCGATGCGCAATTGACGACCCGCATCGATTCACTCGTGTTCGTCAAGATTCCCATCACGCAGATCCGCGGTCGGGCGGTGATGAGCCCGAGGCATCTGGAGATGAGCGAGGCCTCGGCACGGGTCTTCGACGGCGGCATGGCCGGATACCTGAAATGGGACATCCTGAAGCGCGACCATACGCGGATGACCTTCCGTGGCGATATCACGAATGTGCGCGGCGAGGCCTTCTTCAAGCAGTTCCAACTCGGAGGCAACAGCACCTTCCACACCCATGTGAGCGGCGGATTCACCACAAAAGCCGAGTTCCAAGCCGAAATGAACGAGCAGTTGGAGCAGGATCCGAAAACCATCCAGGCAAACGGCAGCTTCGGGATGGACCGCGCGCGCCTGAAGGGACATCCGATACAGGTCGGCGTGGCCAAGCTCCTGGGCGTGAACGAGCTTGGCGATCTCTCCTTGGATGCCTGGACGGCCTCCTTCACCATCGTGAACGGCCTGATGACCTTGCGCGACATGCGTCTCACCAGCAAGGACATCGGCCTGAACCTGAACGGCACGCAGGACATGGTTACGGACCGCATCGACTTCAGGGTCCACATCACCTTGCCCGGCAGTTACGGCAACCGCTTGGAGCGCCTGCTCACCAAAGACGGGGTGGAAGCCTTGAAAAACGATGCCGGCATGATCGTGGTGCCTTTGGCCGTCACGGGCACGAGCGAGAATCCCAACGTCGGTGTGGACCGCGATTACCTGCAGGCCGCCATCGCCGAATACCTGAAGAAGAAAGGTGCCGATGCGGCGGGCCGCATCATCCGGGGCATCATTCGGAATTAGTGATGGAATCGGCTGAAAAAAGGCTATTTTCTACTCCGTCTGCGATTTCGACCAATCCTTCTCAACCCATTTTGAGCCGCTCCATCCCCGTCCTTTCGGCCATGCTGATTCTGGCAGTTGCCGGTTCATGGACGCCTGTCCAGTCCCAGAACGCCGCGTTGCGGGTCATCGTGTTGTCTGTCGAGGAAGGGACGCCTGTGGCCGGAGCCACGGTGTTGCTGTCGATCCCACGAGGTGACACCCTGTATGCGGCGGCCACCAATGCCAACGGCTTCACCGAATTCCAAGGCTTGCCTCCGCGCACCTATGAGGTCCACATCCGCTTCATCGGGTATCGGAACCGGATCGAGGAACTCACCCTCAGCCGCGGCGAGATCCGGGTCTTCAACATCGAGCTGCAGCAGTCGGCCTCGCAGCTGGACGAGTTGGTGATCGGTGCGGACCGGAGTCCGATCCAGCGCGACGCGGGCCTGCAAGTGATCACGGCCACCGATATCAGCCGGGTTCCGTCGATCGGTCCGGGTGGCGACCTCACCACCTACCTGCAGAACCTGCCGGGTGTGGTCACCACGGGCGACCGGGGCGGCGAGCTGTACATCCGGGGCGGCACACCCATCCAGAACATGGTTCTGGTTGACAAGATGCCGGTGATCAAGCCCTTCCACATCTCCAATCTGTTTTCCGCCTTCCCCCAGGAGATCATCAGCCAGGTCGACATGTACGCCGGCGGCTTCGGACCGGAATACACCGGCGTGACGTCCTCCATCCTGGATGTGAGCCTTCGCCAGGGGAACATGCGCGGCCATGAGGTGAAGGCCGCGGTGAGTCCGTACATCACGACGCTCCAGGCCGAAGGCCCCGTGATCCGCGACAAGCAGTCCTTTCTGTTCATGGGTCGCTATTCCCTGATCGACCGATTCGGTCCGACCTTGACCGGCGATGATGTGCCCTTGAATTTTTACGACATCACCACCCGGTACTCGTTCAACTGGCCGGATTTCGTGTGCAATGTGACCGGGATGCACACAACGGACAATGGAAAGATCAACCCTTTGCTGGAGACCGAACTGACCTGGACCAATACCTTGGCCGGTTTCCGATGCCTCGGCTACAGCGCCGAACTTCGCAACACGGTCGATTTCACAATGGGAACCATGCGTTTCAGCAGCACCGAATCGGGAGTGGATGAGACCAAGCGCGACGTCGAGGTAAGCAAGACCTTCATGAAAGTGGACAATGCGGGGGTGTTTCTGAACCACCCCTTCACGTACGGCGTGCGGGTTGAATTCACCACATACACGGCGGATCTCGACGCCCCTTTCGCCGACCGGACCAAGGTCGGAGAGCGGTTCATCGACTTGGATTCGGCTTTCGAGGACTACACATCCATTTTCACAGGGTACATGTCGTGGAAGGTCCAACCCGACCTGAAGTGGACCCTCACACCTGGCTTGGCCACCCAGATCAGCTTGAAGAACATCACCCCCACACTTGAGCCTCGATTCAGGATGAGTTTCCGTCCGAACGGCGATAATTGGCAGGAGTGGAGTTTTGCCATGGGCCGCTACGTGCAGATGATGGAGGGCATCACGGATGAGCGCGATGCCGGAACGGTGTTCTATGTCTACAAGCCGATCGGATCGAGGGATCCCTATCCGGTCTCCTATCATGCCATCCTGGGATACAAGCATCAGTTCGATGCCAACCTGGTGTTCAATGTGGAGACCTATGCCAAGCGGCATTACGACATACCGGTGGCGATTTGGACCCGCGAGCCGGCCAACACGATCCGCACCGGTCGAGTGGATTCGGAAACCCAGGGCCTGGACATCCAGATGGTCGGAGATTACGGGGATGTGTATGTGTCGGTCGGATACGGCCTGTCGGAAGTGACCTATGTGGCCGATCCGAAAGAGTTGGTGGCTTGGCTGGATGTGGAGGAGTTCCGGTACAACCCCGCCCACGATCGACGCCATCAGTTCAACGTGCTCACCAGTCTGAAATGGTCCGATTTCCTGTTCAATCTGAGCTGGCAGTTCGCCAGTGGCGGGCCATACACCAAGATCGCGGCCTATGACCTGGCGGTGATCGGCATGCCGGACAACAATCCGATTTCCAGCCGTGGCCGTGTGCTCACCCTGTATACGCGGCCTTACGACGGGCGTCTCCCCAGTTTCCATCGGCTCGACCTGTCGGTCGGTCGGACATTCACATTCGGCCGCCATGCCGGTTTGGAGACCAAGGCCGGGGTCATCAACGCGTACAACGTGCGAAACGTCTTCTATTACGATGTGAACACCATGCAACAGGTCGATCAGATGCGACTGCTTCCCTACATCTCCATACTGGCATCGTTCAAATGATCATGAAATCCTACCTGCCGATCCTGGCCATGATCCTGCTGTTCGCCGCGTGCGATGCACGCACCGTGGATCCCTTCGAAAAGGATGTCAAACCCTATTCGGTCTACGGATACCTCGATCTGGACCGGAATCCCAATTTTGTGCGTGTCCGCCAGCTGAACAAACCCTATTTCGAGGGGCAAGCCGATTCATTGGATGCTACCGTCTTCTTCGAGAACCTGCAGACCGGTGTGGTGACCGAACTGCGTGATTCGGTCGTGATCTTCAACGGGTTCGTCACCAACAACTACATCATTCCAGAGTCCTTGACACCCGATTCACGGTACAAGCTGACGGTGCGCCGTTCCGATGGCGAATCGGTCGAAAGCGTGGCCCGCATCCCCAAAATCACGGTAGCGATCGTCGACGTCCCGGGCCCGATCGCGTGCGAAACCCCGATCGATTTCCGGTTTCAGAATGTGATCAAACCGGAGTATGTCCGTCTGCAGGTCGGTGTCCGGTATCAAGGCGTCTTCCATTGGGCCACGGTCGGCCGGGTGAACTCCTTGAAACATCGCGACGGTCTCGATGAGATGATCGTCAGCATGCGGACCCGGAACCTGTTGGTCGAATTGTTTCCGCCACCCGCCTTGGACAACCCGTCGGTCGATCCCATGGGGCTCATGCCGACCGTCAACTGCAACCGTTTGGATGTGGCCCGGATCTATCTGCGCTATGTGCATTACGGTCCGGAATGGAACGCCGTGCGATTTGTGACAGACCCTCTGACCTCCACCTCGATCGACAACGGTCTCGGTTTCTTCGGCGGCTTGCGGCAAGACACACTATCGTACCGCTTTTCGCCGTAAGCGAGTATCTTTTCGGGCATGAGAAACGTCTGTCTCCTGCTCGTCTTGTCGTTGGTGGTCCATTGCGGCCGGGAACCCCTGCCCGACGACGCGGCGGCCCATTGGGTCGCCGGCTCCTGGCTCGTCTGGAATGTGCCGGATGCGTCCAACTTCGAGATCCAGGCGGAACATGTCCGTTTCCCATTGATCCGCGCCGAAGCCCTGCCCGATACGCTCGCGGCCCGGTATCCGCAACTTGCCGATTGGCCGGTGTTCCGGGTGGATGCGCCACCGGATGCGATCCGTCTCGCGGTACAGGGTGCGTTGACAGCCGTTGCGACCGATGCGAAGGGGGAAACCACGCGTCGATCCCGGATCCAGTTCGCCGGTTTGCTGGACCACCTGTACGCCTTCGATGGGCCGCTCGGTCCTCGCTATGATGCCGATTCGATCCGCATCGCCGTTTGGGCCCCGACCTCGAGAGTCCTGATCCTGAATCTGTACGATCCGGACAAGATCCCCCTGCGTTCGATCAAGGGGCGCCGCGACCATCCCGCTCCCGGCGTCTGGACCTTCGCCCTGTCACGTGATGCCGACCGCCACTACTACCGGTTTCAGAACAGCGTGCACCATCATCTGGACGGCCGGATCAACGAGTTGACGGTCACCGATCCGTATTCCGTCTCCTTGTCCATGGATGGGGAATTCAGTCACTTGGTGGATCTCGACCGCGACGGGGCGCTGAAGCCCGCCGGTTGGGATGACCTGAAAAAACCCCTGCCCCGCCCGGTGGACATCACCTTGTACGAAGCCCACATCCGGGATCTCAGCATGCTGGATACCGGGGTTCCGGTCGACCATCGGGGCACCTATCTCGCCTTGACCCACATGGAAAGCGATGTGGTCCGGCATCTCAAATCCCTGGCGGAAGCCGGCCTGACCCATATCCATCTGTTGCCTGTGAACGACATCGGCAGTGTGCCGGAAGATCCGGCCAAACGCACCGACATCCTGGCCAAATGGG
>Ga0169931_10002771_pt1 | contig 28302 bp, 24 predicted proteins | sample Kivu_15m_20L_FD_129675 | JGI IMG/M metagenome (GOLD analysis project Ga0169931, IMG submission 129675) | Freshwater microbial communities from Lake Kivu, Western Province, Rwanda to study Microbial Dark Matter (Phase II) - Kivu_15m_20L... | ecosystem: Environmental > Aquatic > Freshwater > Lake...
GCTTGTCCTTTTGCAAGCCGCGGCATTCGCCACGCCGGACATTCAGATTGGACGCTGTACGGGTCCCAAAGATCTCGAAAAGTCCGCCGCGCAGGGCTTCGATTACGTGGAACTTCCGGTCAAGGAGCTGGCCCTGATGACCGACGAGGCCTTCGCCGCCTTTCGAGCCGAGCGGGCCCGAATTGCCCTGCCAACACCGGTCGGCAACCTTTTGGTCCCTCCCGAGCTGCACCTCACCGGTCCCGAGACGGATCCGAAGGCGCAGGCGGCCTACGTCGACAAGGCGCTTTCACGCGCCGCGGCAGCTGGGCTCGAGGTGGTGGTCTTCGGCAGTGGCGGTGCTCGCAAGGTCCCCGACGGCTTCCCACAGAAGAAGGCCTTCGCGCAGCTTGTCGCTTTTGGCAAAAAGGCGGGCGCCATCGCGAAAAAATACGGCGTGACCATCGCCGTCGAGCCCCTGCGCAAGCAGGAGACCAACATCATCAATACCGCAGCGGAGGGCTTGCAGCTGGTCAAGGCCATCGCGCACCCGAATTTTCAGCTGATGGTCGATATGTATCACATGGCCTCGGAGCACGAGGATCCTGCGATCATCATCAGGGCGAAGAAACACATCCGGCATTTTCACATCGCCAACCCGGAGGGAAGGCGGTTCCCCCTTGATGCGAAGGAATACGACTACGAATCCTTCTTCAAGGCGGTCCGCGCCATTGGTTACCGTGGCGGCATCAGCGTCGAGGCGAGCTCCGACGATCCATCAAAGGACGCCCCCCGGACGATCGCCTTGCTGAGGCAGCTCGCAAGTGGTAGTCCGCCCGCTGCCCCATGAGCCAACCGCTCGCCAAACCCGTCCGCCTGCTCGGCACCCTCAGTGTCCTGGTGCTGGTCGTCACGTTCCTGATGGCGCAGATCGATCTGTGGCGGCGGCACCGGCCGGGCCTTTCACCCGAGCGCTATCTCCTGCCCCAGGCGACCCAAATCTGGCTGCCTGGCCTCGTGGCCGCCGCGCTCCTGGCCGTCGCCGCGACCATCGTGCACCGACGCCGTCGCCCCCGCGATTGACCCCGGGCGCGCAACGGCTAGCATGGGCGCCCACGCGCCCCCATGGACACCAGCGCCCCCACTGAAAAGCCGCCCGCAATCTCGTTCTTTGATCGTCTGGGCGAACGTAAATCGGTGGCCCTCGTTCTGTTGTTCGGCGCCCTGCTCTACATCCCGCTCGCGGGCAGCTACGGCCTCTGGGATCCGTGGGAGACCCACTATGGCGAGGTCGGCCGCGAGATGCTGGAGCGAGGCGACTACATCAGCCTTTACTGGGCCGGATCACCGCTCGATTCGGAAAACTTCTGGTCAAAGCCCGTCCTGACCTTCTGGTTGCTAGCGCTCTCGCTGGGCGCGTTCGGCCTCGGTGGTGCCTCCAAGGGGACCTTCGCCGCCAGCTCGGTCACCGAGTGGGCGATGCGACTGCCATTCTGCCTGATGGCGCTCGCGGCGCTGTATGGCGTTTACCTCGTGACCTCCCGCTTCGTCAGCCGTCGCGCCGGCGTGCTGGCCGCCGTGGTGCTGGCCACGATGCCGATGTTCAGCCTCATCGCGCGGCAAGCGATGGCCGACATGCCCTTCGTCGCGTTGATGACCCTGGCGCTCGCGCTCTGCATCGTCGCGCTCTTTGACACCGATGAAACTGAGCTGCCGCGCAAGCAATGGAAGCGCTGGTCCTGGCCACACCACACGGCCTTCTATGTGGCGATTGGCCTGCTCTGCCTGACCTTCCTGCCTCAGTTCATCATCGACACGCTTCAGCTGGTGTGGCGGTTCCGCGTCGCGGGCAAGCGCATGATGCTGCCTGGTTTTTTCGTGATGGTGCCGTACTTCCTGGGCTTTGTCTTCGTGCTCGTGAAGGCGATGCGCGTGCGCAGTCGGGCGCCGCTTTACCTGTACACCGCGGGCGTGCTCGCGGCGCTGGCGGTCCTGGCCAAGGGACTCGCGGGCCTTGGACTCCCCGTCATCGTGCTCGTGTGTTACCTCGTCTTTACCTGGAACTGGCCACGGGTGCTTCGCCCGCAGATCGTCTCTGGGTTCGTGGGGGCCATCGTCGCCTGTGCCGTCGTCTCCGTGCCCTGGCATCACGCCATGCTGGTGCGATACGGCAAGCCCTTCTGGAACGAGCTTTACGGTGACAACCACTGGCGTCGGTTGATGACCGGACGCCACGGCGATCGCGGCACCTTTGAATACTTCCTGCGTGAGGCAGGCTATGCGGTGCTCCCCTGGCTCGCCTTCGTGCCCGCGTCGTTGTTGTCGGCGTTTCGCCGCGCCACCAATCGCAGCACCGATCCACAACGTTCGCATCGACGGGACGTGTTCTGGTTCGGCGTCATCTGGTTCGTGGCCGCGTACACCGTCGTGTCACTGTCGATGACCAAGTTCCACCACTATATCCTGCCGGCCCTTCCGGGTCTGGCGATCGCAATCGCCTGCCTCATCGAGGATGTGCTCGACAATCCGAAGGTCATCAACGCAAAGCTGGTGCCGCTCATCGGCATTCCGGCGCTCGGCATCGTGGCCTACGACCTCATGCGCTCCGATCGCGCGGCGCAGCTCTTCATCTGGCTGTTCGCCTACGACTACGTCAACTCACCCGGAGGCCGTCCCTGGCCGCCCGAGCTGTCGTGGAGCAACCTCATCGCGGGTTTCGTTGCCTTCTGGGCGTTGATGGCGCTCCTGTGGTCTTTCCGCAACACACGCAAGGTGGCACTGCTGGGAACGGTGGGTGCCTCCATCGCGTTCACCTACTTCTTGCTCGATGTCTACATGAAGAAGGTGTCAGACATCTGGACGCAGAAAGAGCTGACGGCGCTTTACTACAAGACGCGCAGCTCACCGGAAGAGCGCCTCATCGCATGGCAGCTGTACTGGCGAGGAGAAACCTTCTACACGCAGAACGAGATCTACGAGGGCCCGATGGAGAACCGCACGGTGTTTCTGGGCAACCGAAACGCCGAAGATCTGCAGGCCTACCTCGGCCGGAACACGGGCAAGCGGATGTTCTTTGTGGTCGAGCGCTCGCGCTACGATCAGCTGCGTGGCCTGATCCCAGAGGCTGCGCGCGGCTCGCTCAAGATCATCCACGAGAAGAACAACAAGTTCTACCTGGCGCAGGTACAGCTTTAAACGACAACTAAAGCTCGGGGGCGAGCGGCGCGAGCGGCACGCCACCACCGCCCACCGACATGGGCCCATTGTTGTCGACCACGTGCAAGAGCGGCAGGATTCGGTTGATGTCGCGCAGCCAACCGCCCTGCGTACCGTCGATCCACTTGAAGCCCGCTGCACCACGCGCCGGACGAGGCGCGAATAACGATCCCAGAGGACGCCTGCGGCCTCCGGTCGGCGGGCCCGCAGTGACTCGACAAGCTGCACGTCCTCCGACGCGCCGGACGGCACGATGGACGCGGGGACCCTGGCCCGAAGCTCAAATATCGCAACGGAACACAGACGCGACGCATCATTGGCCTGCGCGGCATCCAACCTTGCGAGGAAAAAAAGATGCTGCCGAAGGTTCAGAAACCAGCCCCCGACTTCTCCTGCTCTGCTGCCATCAACGGCGAGATTGGCTCCGTGAAGCTGTCAGATTTTCGCGGAAAATACCTTGTGCTGTTTTTCTATCCGCTCGACTTCACCTACGTGTGTCCCACCGAAATTCTCGCCTTCGCGGACCGGGCTGCCGAGTTCGAGGCCATCGGCGCGAAGTTGGTTGGCGCATCCGTGGACAGCGTCTTCTCGCACATGGCCTGGTGCAACACCCCGCGCAAGGAAGGTGGCATTCAGGGTGTGAGCATTCCACTCATTGGTGACGTGACGCGAAAGCTGAGCCAAACCTACGGCGTACTCGCAGACGACGGCTTTGATGACGGTCTGGCGTTCAGGGCGCTCTTCATCGTCGATCCGGAAGGCATCTTGCGACACATCACGATGAACGACATGCCGATTGGACGCTCGGTCGACGAGGCCCTGCGTGTCGTGCAGGCCCTGCGCTTCAACGCAGAACACGGTGAGGTGTGTCCGGCCAACTGGAAGCCGGGGGAAGACGGCATGAAGACGAGCCAGGATGGCAAAAAAGGATACTTCGCCAAACACGGCTGACCGCGTAGGACAAAATCACCGGGTCGGTTGTGACGGTCTGCCCCCTTGGTGAGAAGAAACGCCAAGACAGATGCCTTTAGTCATCGGATCGTGGGCGCCCTGCGGGCTATGACGTCCGGGTGCTTCTGAATCGAACCGCCATCGCGTCATCCGCCCAAGCCGCCCTTTTCGTCGCGCTTTTGACAGCGTGCCGAACGCCCGCCGGAGCCCCTGCGAACCGGCCGACTGCGGTTGCGGCACCGATTGCGACCGAGCTGCGTATGGCCAATGGCAAGCCCACGATCTTTGTCGACGGCAAGCCGATGAACCCGATGATCTACTCCATCACCGATGCCCCGGGCGGGCGATGGACCTGGGAAGAGTTTCCGCGCTGGAATATCCGCAACTTCGGCAAGGCCGGATACAAGATCATCCAGTTTTCGATCTGGCTTGAGGACATCTGGACCGCAGATGGAAAGCTCGACATGGAGCTGGTGAGGCATCAGTTCGCCGCGATCCTGGAAGAGATCCCCGACGCCGTGCTGCTGATGCGGCTGCACATCAACGCGCCGGACTGGTGGGATCTCGCGAACCCGGATGAGACCGTTCGCTACGCTGACACCGAAGGCACGCCCCACAAGCTGCACTGGGGTATCGAACGCAACACGGCCGGCGACGATCTCGACGGCGGACAGCTGCACAGCCTCGCGTCGATGAAATGGCGCAGCGAAACCACCGCGATTCTCGAGCGATTCTTCCGCGAGCTTGCGGCGATGCCGGAAGGCAATCGCCTCGGCTTCGTCAACGTATGCGATGGCGTGTCACACGAATGGCACAACTGGGGCTTTCTCGCCCACGAGCCCGACACCAGCAAGCCGATGACGGCCTACTTTCGGCAGTGGCTCACAAAGAAGTACGGAACCGACGCCGCCCTGCGCGCAGCGTGGAACGAGCCATCGGCGAGCCTCGGCACCGCGCAGGTTCCGGGGATGGGACCACGCCAGCAAAAAAGCGACGGCGTTTTTCGCGATCCAGTGCGTGAACGCTACGTCATCGATTACTACGAGGCGCAGCAAGACATCGTCGCCGACGACATCCTCCATTTCAACGGACTCATCAAGCGGCTGTGGCCACGGCCGCTCCTGCTCGGCAACTTCTACGGCTACTACTTCATGACCTTCTCGCGGCAAACCTCCGGTGGACACCTCGCCGTCGACCGGATCTTGCAGTCCTCCGACGTGGATTTCCTCGCGGCACCGCAATCCTACGCAAAGGTGGCACACGACGTGGGCGGCACAGGCCAGTCACGTGCGCTCGTCGAATCTGCGTTGCTCTACGGCAAGCTGGTGCTCGACGAGATGGATACGTTCACGGCAACGGCGCATCCCTTTGCCGAGCCCAAGCCCGAGAAGCTGTCCGAGGACATCTCGCGCATTCGCCGCAACACCGCCCACCCCCTGAGTCGCGGCGCGGGCATGTGGTACTTCGACTTTGGACCACGCTGGCAAACCGGATGGTGGAGTCATCCCATCTTCACGGCCGAGGTGAAGCGCCTGCGCGAGCTCTTCGAGGCGCGTCTGAATCAGCCGCTCGCACCACAATCAGATGTCCTCGTGGTCTGGGACACGAAGAGTTACTACGCTTCCGTCGCGGGTTGGACGCCCATCTCGGACACCTCGACCGATGTGTTCTCGGCGGCGATCGGCCGCAGCGGCGTCGCCAGCGACAACATCCTGCTGGACGATCTCGGCAAGGTCGAGCTGTCGCGGTACCGCGTGGTGGTGTTTGCGAACAACTGGATGATGAACCAGAAGACGCGCGAGCTCGTCACACAAAAGGTCATGCGCGACGGTCGGCATGTGTTGTTCATCTACATGAACGGGTACTCGGATGGCAGCCGAACCGATCTGGCCGCGGTCCAGAAGGTGACCGGAATCAACGTCGTCAAGACGACGCCCTTTGGTCACGCCGAGATTGAAGTTGGCGAGCCGGGCGCTGCCGCCCAATCGTACGGTATTTCCCAGTTCAAGACGCCCCTTGAGCCAATGCCCGCAGTGCAAGATCCCGAGGCCGAGCTCCTCGGCCGCTACAAGGGAACTTCCACCTACGCCTATGCACGCAAGAAGCGTGCGGATGGGGGAACGACCTGGTATTCGGGCTTGCCGATTACGAACTCAAGCGTGTTGCGCGACATCTTCAAGACGGCAGGTGCACACGTCTACAACAACGCCAACGATGCGCTCCATTCGGGCAACGGGATCCTGTGGATTCACACGAAGGACGGCGGGCCACGCTCGATCGTGTTGCGCAATGGCAAGACGCTCGAACTCACCCTCGCCCCCGAAAGCACCGTCCTCATCGACAGCAGCTCGGGCGAGCTCTTGATGCACTAGAAGCGACGGAGCTGTTTGCGAACGTCGGCGACCTGTCTTGGGTCTATTTTACCCACAATGGTCGCCGTCATTCCCTGGCGCTGAAATACGGTCTGTGCGACCCGATGTACCTGCGCCGGCGTCACGGCGGCCATGCGGCGCACCCGCTCGGCTGGCGTGAGCGGCTTGCGGGAAAAGAGGGCGCCGCCGCCAACCAATCCGCAGAGGCCGACCACGTCGTCGTAGCCCGCCTCGAGGTCTTCGACATAACGCTTCTTGACCCGCTCAAGCGCCGCGGCGTCGGGAACGACGCGACGAAACTCGTCAAGGATGGAGAGTATTTCAGCGAACAGCGCCGACAGCTTTCCTGGTGAACAGCCCGCTTCAATCTCGAAGAGCGACGCATCGTGAAAGGTCTCGAGATCGGCTGCCACGTGATACGCAAGGCCCTTCTGGTCGCAAACCCGGTAGTGCAGTGGCGTCGCGAGGCCGTCGTCGAGCATGCGAATCAACATCGACAGCGGCGCCGCATCCTTGTGCTCGGCGCCAACGGCGTGGAAGTGAAGCTGAACGTTGGACTGGGCGGCGTCGCTTGAAACGCAGCACACGTTGGGGCCATTCATCTGGGGCTTGACGTTCGTCAGACGCGCAGCCTTGCCCGAGGGCAATCCAGAAAACGCGGCGGCGATATGTCGTTCGACCTTGGCCCGTTGCACGCGGCCCCCGACGCACAACACCAGGTTGCGGGCGCCGTAGAAGCTGCGAAAGTGCGCGCGAAGATTCGCCGGCGTAAATCGCCGCACATTGCCGGCAGGGCCGGTGATGGGATACCCAAGAGGATGATTGCCCCAGACCTTGCGGCGGGCCACATCCGAGATGTTCACGAGACGTCCCCTGTCGTCGAGATCTTCGAGGATCTCCTCCAGGATCATCTGCCGTTCGGATTCGATGTCCGCGAGCAGCGGTCCCGAGAACAGATCACCCAGAATGCGCAGGACCCCGGGGACGCCCGACGGTCGCGTCGAGACCTGGAAGAGTGAGTAGTCGCGGCTCGTCTCGGCATAGAGCGACCCGCCTTCGGCCTCCAGGGCCGAATTCAGCTCGAAGGAGCTGGGATAGCCACGGCTGCCTCGATACAGCATGTGCTCGAGAAAATGCGAGAGGCCGTTGTTCTTCGGGTTCTCGTGCCTCGAACCGGTGCGGACGTAAAGCGCCACCGTGGCCGTATGCAGGTAGGGGGTCTCCACCACAAACGTTCGCAATCCGTTGGGAAGGCGACGTTTGAGGACGCGGTAGGGCTCGGCAATCATGAGGGGGTGCTAATCTGGCATGCCCCGATGCCCACGCCAAACCCCATCCGCCTTGTGGTGAACGCCGATGCGTTTGGCCTGCACCCCGAGGTCTCGCGGGGCATCGTCAAGGCGCACCGGGAAGGCATCGTCACCAGCACCTCCGTCCTCGGCACGGTGGCCGACCCCGAGGGCGTACGCGACGAGCTCAGGGATGCCCCGTCCCTTGGCGTTGGCCTCTCGGTCGTCCTCGTCAATGGACGCCCGACGGCGCCCCGCAAGGAGGTCGCCTCTTTGCTCGATGAAACCGGGGCGTTCTGGAGTACCCCGGCCCATTTCGTCGCCCGCTGGGTACGCGGCCAGATCGTGGCGGGTCATCTTGAGCGGGAGATAGAGGCCCAGCTGTCCCGCCTGCGCGATACCGGATTGGCCATTGACCACCTCGATACCCATCTGCACCTCGGGTTTTTCCCGATCGTGGCCGATGCCTTGCGCGTGGTCGCCCGCCGCCACGGCATTGGGACGATTCGCTCCCGAATTGAGGGGCCGAATCTGACCTGGTTTGTCGATCCGGAGCGAGGACTGCCCCTGCTGATGCTGCGCGGAGCGGCGTGGCTCGCGCGGCAGCGAATGGGTCAGCATGGCCACGGAGCCCAGAGCTGGGGGTTCGCAGAGAGCGGAAACCTCAATTCGATGCGCATCCTCGAGATTCTCGGGCGCCTCGGCCCCGGCATTCACGAGCTCATCTGCCATCCGGGCCTGCAGGCCGACGCGGCAATGGTGACCTCCGGACGCCTGCGTACCTTTGACCGGCCGACCGAGCTTGAGGCCCTTTGCTCGAAAACCGTCCGCGACGCCATCGCGGAGCGCAGCATTGAGCTATGCCGGTTCTCCGATCTTTTTTGAACCCTGCTGACCGAGCGGCATAATGAAGGCAGACGTCCCAATGACCGACAACCAATCCCCGGCCAACAACCAGGCCTACTACGATCGCTTCGCACCGAGCTACGAAGACCACCGACACCAGGGCTACCACCGACTCATCGATGATCTCGAGATGGGGCTCATTCGAAAATACGGTGAGGGGAAGGATGTGCTCGAGGCGGGCTGCGGCACCGGGCTGCTCCTGCAGCGCTCGGGTGAGTTCGCTCGCAAGGCCATGGGGCTCGATCTGTCGCGCGGCATGTTGCAGACCGCGAACCAGCGGGGACTGCCCGTGGTGCAGGGCTCGATCACCGAGTTGCCCTTCCCGGATGCCCACTTCGATCTCGTCTACAGCATGAAGGTGCTGCCCCATATTCCGCCGATTCGCGAGGCGCTCGCGGAGATGACCCGGGTTTTGCGTCCCGGAGGAACCTTGCTCGCCGAGTTCTACAATCCCTACTCACTGCGCAGCCTCGCCAAGTGGATCACTGGCCCGGCCAAGATCGCGGCGGGGACGACGGATCGGGATGTCTACACCCGCTACGATACCGTATCACAGGCGCGCGCCTATTTGCCGCCCGATGTCGAGTTCCAGGGCGTGCGTGGCGTCCGAATCTTTACGCCAGCGTCGACCGTGTACCGACTCGCGCCGCTCGGCGCGCTGTTCTCGGCGGCCGAACATGCAAGCTGTGATCTGCCGGGTCTGCGCAACCTGGGCGGGTTTGTTGTCCTCATCGCGCGCAAGTCCTGAACCATGCCAAAGCACGCATCGACCGGTGGTATTCTGATCGTCGATGACGAACGCTCGATGCGTGAGTTCCTGGCGATCTACCTTCGCCGCGCAGGTTATGCGGTCGAGGCCGCGGACGGCGGTGCACAGGCACTCGCCACGATGAAGAACCGCGAGTTCGACATCGTCATCACCGATCTCCGAATGCCCGATATCGGAGGACTTGAAGTCCTCGCGGAAACGAAGAAACGCCACCCCGAAACCCAGGTCATCGTGGTGACGGCATTCGCGACCGCAGATACGGCGATCGCCGCGATGAAGGCTGGCGCCTACGACTATCTCACCAAGCCCTTCAAGGTCGACGAGGTTGGACTCGTCGTCGAACGGGCGCTCGAGCGGCGAAATCTGCAAAAACAGAACGTCGCGCTTCGCGACGAAATCAAGGGCCGCTATCGCCTTGAACGGCTCATCGGAAAATCAGAGCCAATGCAGCGCCTGTTCGAGATGCTGCAGAAGATCGCCCCGGCAAAGACAAGCGTCCTGCTCATCGGCGAATCCGGGACAGGCAAGGAGCTCGTCTCGCGGGCCATACACGAGCTTTCACCGCGCAGCGGTCAACCCTTCGTCGCCATCAACTGCGGCGCGATTCCCGAGACGCTCATCGAGTCCGAGCTGTTTGGTCACGTCAAGGGTTCATTCACGGGCGCGACCACCGACAAGACGGGCCTCTTCGAGGCTGCCAACGGTGGCACCCTGTTCCTCGACGAAATTGCCGAACTGCCAATCGCGATGCAGGTCAAGTTGCTGCGCGCCTTGCAGGAACGCAAGATCAAGCGGGTCGGCGGCGTCACCGAGAACGAGATCGACGTGCGCGTGGTGGCGGCAACCAACCGCGATCTTGAATCGGAGATCGAGAACGGATCGTTCAGACAGGATCTGTATTACCGACTGAACGTCATTCAGCTGCGCATTCCGCCGTTGCGCGAGCGACGCGACGACATTCCACTTCTGGTCGAACACTTCATTCGCAAGTTTGCGGCGGAACACGGTCGAACCATCTCCGGGATCGAGCCGGACACCCTCTCCGCCTTGATGGGCCACAGCTTTCCGGGAAACGTCCGCGAGCTGGAAAACATCATCGAACGCGCCGTCACCCTTGCACCTGCCGATCGATTGACTGCCGACAATCTCCCCGGACTGACCTCGCACCAGGGCGCGTCGATCGCAAGCCCATCGGCCAACCTCCTCCCCGAAACTGGCGTCAACCTTGAGCAGGTGGTGGCGGACTTCGAGAGAGGCATCCTGCTGAAGGCACTTGAGCGTACCCGCGGCAATCGAACCGAGGCCGCACGTCTGCTCGGCGTGACGTTCCGCTCGCTGCGCTACCGTCTATCAAAGCTCGGCATCGCAGGAACCGACAGCGGTGAACACGATATCCAGCAGGACTCATAGAACATGAAGCGCGTTGGATTTGCCCCACAATGGTTGCTGGTAACGCTCGGCGTCCTCGTCGTTGGATTCGCGACACTCCACGCGCGGGCCAGCGCCATCGAGCAGAGGAAGAATTGGCCGTCTGATGTGGATGAGCTGTATTTGCCGCCGGTTGCGGTGATCTCGCGGGCAAGCCTCGGACACACCGAGCTGATGTCCGATCTCATCGCCGTCCGATCCAACATCTATTTCGGCGAGCAAATCTCGACGAAGGGCGCCCAAAAATGGCTGCTGTACTACGTCAACGCCGCAACCGAGCTGGATCCCTATTTTCAGCCGATCTACCTTCGCGGAGCCGTCATGCTGGTCTACAACGGCAACGCCTTTAGCCTTGAGACCTTCAGGAATGCCGAGCGCATACTCGAGAAGGGAACTCATTATTTTCCGAACGACTGGAACATTTGGTTTCAGCTTGGGTTCAACCGAGCCTTTGAGATGACCAAGCTGGTTCCGCCGAACAGCGAGACGTATCGACATTTGAAGACCGACGGCGTCGAGGCGCTTCGTCGCGCAACCTTGTTTGACGGCGTTCCCGGCCATGTTGTGAACCTGGTTGGGACGATGCTCACCAAGGGAGGCCAGCGCGACCTGGCGATCGAACACCTGAAACGCATCTACGCGAGCACGACCGATCCCGAGGTGCGGCAGCAGCTACGCAATCAATTGAAGTCACTGCTTGGCGAACAGTACAAGGACGGGTTCAAGGGCGAAGCGGAGAGTCTGCAGACCGTGGTTGAAAGCCGTTATCCCTACGCGCCGGAGTCATTCTCGATTATCCTGGGCAGCCGAGGCGTCGCGCCATTTGCGGTATTGAAAGACGCTGCCGCTCCCGTCACCGAATCCACACGCTGATGCGTTTCATTCTTCCGCAGCGCGAGCGCATTCACGCGAACAATCACAAGGATCCGCTTCCGTATTACTACAAGCCGTTCCTCGGTGGGTTGTACCAGGATCGGCTTCAGATCGGACTCGACCTGTTTCCCAGTCCCTGCGACAACATCCTGGAGATCGGCGTTGGCAGCGGGATCCTGATTCCAACGTTGACCGCGCATCACAAGTACTACACAGGCGTTGATCTCGAGCTGGCCAAGGGACTTGAGTCGCTGGTGAATCCCGGATGTATGGCGAACTTTCAAACGATGGACTTGCTTGATCCCAGGGCCCTCGGGGACCGCACATTTGACGCCATCGCCTGCTTTTCCGTCCTCGAGCACATCGAAGACTCCGATGGGGCGGCCCGCAACCTGGCCCGACTATTGTCGAAAGGCGGAACCCTCGTCACGGGTTATCCAATGGTCAACCGCCTGATGCACGCCGCGTTTTCTGCGATTGCCTACCATTCGATCGAGGACGACCACGTGAGCACGCCCGCAAAAATTCACGCGGCCCTCGCGAAGCATCTCAAGCTGGTCAACCGAGCCGCGATTCCGCGGTGGTCGACGATTACGACTGCGCTTTACCAGTGTTCGGCCTGGACCCACTGACCCGAGACAAGACCACCAACATTCGGAATCCGATAAACCGAAACACCGCCGACGGCAATCGTGTTTCGATTCCGTCAAGCGCCTCCCAGAGGCGCATCGGCAAAAGTGGCTTCTTCCCAAAACCACCAGAAGCGGGATAAGAAGGACCAGCGAATTTCTTGACCTCGCTGACCACAAGACCTGGCCAGCGACGTTCCAGCTCTGCACGTCCGCGCAGCAGCAGTGCGGTCGGGACGGCCTGATTGCCGTCGAAAGGATGATCGGCATTCGCTGCCGTATCCCAGGGATTCGCGGTGAACTCGAGCGCTTCCTCGTGGAGAAAGCGGTACACGGGATACGAAAGCGCCGAGACCATCGGTTCGCACATCACGAGGCGGCCACCGGGCGCAAGCACGCGATTCGCCTCGTCAAAGAGGCGCGACGGATTGGGGAGGTGGTGCAACACATCGAAGAGCAACAGGGCGCCAACCGAGCCCGTGCGAAATGGAAGACATTCGGCGGACGATCGTAAACCGAGCCATGGCGCGGGGACGAGATCCGTCGTTACAACCTCGGGAATAAAATCTTTGACCAGACCCGGGCCGGACCCAAGTTCAATCCAAGGTCCATGAGAGGGATCCGGCAGGCGATCCCGTACCATCCCGTACCACCGCGTATAAAGTCGCTTCAGCGCCGGATTGGAGGCGAATGCGGAACGATGAAAATCGAACCGCCTCTGCGCGTCGTCATACATATCGGAGCTTGCGAGCGGCGACGGCTGACATCTTCAAAAGCAAAACGCCGTGTTTCCAGCGCTCGATATTGGTCTCGCCGTAGGTTCGCTCGCGATAGCGAACGGGGATCTCGCCGATCTTGAGATTGAGACGGGCGGCACCAAATATCAGATCGAAATCTCCGAACGGATCAAAGTCTCCGAAATACGACCGCGCGGCGGCGAGGCGCTCGTAGTCTCGACGCCAGAGCACCTTCGTCCCACACAGCGTGTCCTTGATCGGTTGCTGCAGCAGGTGCGTGAACAACATCGAAAATCCGATGTTGCCCAGCTTGTTGAAAAAGCGCATGGCACCGGGATCCATCGGATACACGAGCCGAGTCCCCTGAACATAATCCGCATGGCCATCCGCGAGTGCCTGCTGAAACACAGGCAGATCTTCCGGTGGAACGGTGAGATCGGCATCGAGGATCATCAGGATGTCCCCGGTGGCCATGGCGAAACCGGCGCGGACCGCATCGCCCTTCCCCTTGCCCGTTTGCTGGACAGCAGAGAGCTTGAGGGGTCCCTTGTAGTTGGCGACGACCTCCTGGATCCGGGCCCAGGTGTCGTCTTTTGAATGACCCTCAACGAAAATAAGCTCGGTGCTCGAACCCATCACCGGGGTTCGCTCGACCGCCGCGAGGATATTGCCCGCTTCATTGCGAGCGGGAACGATGACGCTCACGCTCGGGTTGCGAACGTCATAGGGCGTCTCGTCTTTTCGACGCAAGACATAGACCCGATAAAGCGCCGCCCGGTTGACCGCAGGCAGCTTGACCGCGTAGCGATTCGCGAGTGACGACAGACCCGGCACGTCAACCGGCAACATCATTCGGTCCTCGTGGCGAACGGATTCAAGGCCGGTCAGCGAGAACAGATTGATGAAGTCGGTCTCAGATAACCAGTTGGACGTGGGCGACGGAATCTTGAGACCGGCGGTCTCGGCAAGGCGCGTCGGCGCTTCCCACAGGCCATTGAAGGTGATCAGAAATATCCGACCGCCCCGATTCAGTCTGGCGCTCAGGCGCTCCAGCAGCAGACGCACGTCCGACACGCTGTGACCCAGGCGATCACAGATGATCGAATCGTACTTCTTTTGATCTTCTGCGGGCTCGAGGATGTTTTCCTTCGAAAAGGAAATATCGGGATGAGCAACCTTGGCGGCGTCGATCGCCTCGGCTCGAAAATCGATTCCGGCCCGAACGGTATTCGGCAGCGTCGCGAGCAAATCGCCACGGCCGCAACCAACCTCGAGCACGCTGCCATCGGCTGGAATGAGCCGGCCAAGCACCGAACACAAATCCGAGTTCATTGCATCGCGCGCGAATGGCAGGCTTGGATGCTGAGCCATCGCACGCTCGAAGTAGCTCAGCCAGAGCTGTTCTAGAGCGCTCATTCGTCTTCGACCAACGTGAATACTTGTTTGAAAGGTTCGCCAGACTTCACCGTGATCGACACCGTCTTCTCGATCTTCAGGTCCGAGTTAATAAACGTGATCTTGCGCTTACCACACGCAACCTCGTGCTTCACGACCGGCGTGATCTTTCCGGTATCTTTGCCGTCGATGATGACCTTGGCCCAAGGCTTCGCGCCGAGGGTCACGATGCAGGGCCCTCCACCCGCGCTCTCGTCGGGCTCGGGCGGCTTTGCTGCAACGGGCGGCTTGCGAACCGGCGCAGGCCTTGCCGCGACCACAGGCTTTGGTGCCGGCGCTGGCTTCGGTGCCGGCTCTGGCTTCGGAGCGGCCACAGGCTTTGATGCCGGTGCGGGCTTGACCTCGGCCACGGGCGCAGGCTTGGGCGCAGGCGGTGTCGAGGACGTAGGCTTGCTGCCCGGAGACCCCTGTACACCTGGCTGCGAGCCGGTCTTCGGGATCAACTCGGCGTTGATCTCCATGATCTTTCCAGGCTCCTGAACAAACTCGTATCGCCAGTCCTGGTAGCCCTCAAGCTTCAACTCGATGACGTGTCTCGTCGGTGTCACACGATCGGCCTGGAAGTTCGTCTGGGTCTGTGGACCCGTGCCGTCTTCAGAGACCGTCAACGGACGACCATCGAGCCATACAAACGCGAGCGAGGGTGTGCTCTTGAGCCGGAAACCGGTACCGGCAGAAGGTTTGAGGTTGATCTCGATCTTCTGCTTCACGTTTGACTCGACGTCCACCTGACGCACATCGGGGTCGTACCCGCCCTTCTCCGCAGCGATCCGGTAGGGACCCGCCTTCTTCTCGATGACGACGGAGCCGGACTTGTCGTGCTCGACCACAACGTCGTCGATCTTCACGGTCAAATCGGGTGGATTGAGCACCACGAGCAGCTTGCCGGTGCTGTTCTTCATTACCGACGCGAGGACACCCACAAGAACCAAAACCACGGCCGCAATGCCCACATTGCGAACCATGTTGTTCTTCGACGGCTGCCCATAGGCACCGAGTCGCGAGACCTCCAGAACCGGATGCGTGCTGGATACGGCGGCCGGAAGGCCAGACGAAGATGCCACCGGCTGCGTGCCCGTGTTGCGATACACCGACAGAGGCGCACCGAGACCGGGCATCGTCGCCCCCATGTTCATCGGGCGGTTGCCAGCAGGCGCGGCACCACCGACGGGTCCGCGGCCCCGAATCTCGGAGAGGCCACCCGGAAGTCCGGATCCCGAAGGAACAGGCTCGCCTCGCTTTTGTTTCTCGGCGAGTCGAGCGGCGGCTGCCCCCATGTCTGCAAGCAGTTCCTCGGAGGGCGCCTGCGCAATCGTCTTGTCGTCTGACTCAAAGAGTCCGCCGGACTCTGCGCGCGAAGCAAGGGCGTCGGGACGAACGCCGCGGCTTTTGATGACGGGCGTCGGTCGCTGCGTGCTCTGGTCGCCATGACCACCGACAAAAATATCGGATGAAGTGAGCTCTTCTTCCTCGGGAACCTTGTCGAAGATCTGTGTCTCCAGCTCTTCTTCGTCCCACGCGAGACCCTCTTCGCCCTTTTCCTGAACCGCACCGACCTCGTCCACATCCAGAACCTCAATGGGGCCGGGGGTGGGCTGGCTCAAGTTTGAGTATTGCTCGAGCTTTGCGTTTTCCTCGTCAATCTCCGAGGCGTAGGTTCGTTTCATCCACGCAGCCAGATCTTTGCGAGAACACATTTCGCCGGTCGAATAAAGATAGGCCTGCAGGTCGTCGTGCAGATCGATCGCATTCTGGTATCGATCGTCCGCATCCTTGGCCAGCGCCTTCAAGAGGATGCGTTCGAGCTCCGGCGAAATCTTCTTGTTGAAGGTGGTCGGCGGCAGAATCTCGACGTTGCGAACCTTCTCGAGTGTCGAGAAGTCGCTCTCACCCGTGAACAACCGTTCGCCGGTGATGAGCTCGTACATGCAAATGCCGATGGAGAAGATGTCGCTCCGGCGATCCACGGGCAGACCACGCACCTGCTCGGGTGACATGTAGCCAAATTTGCCCTTGAGAATGCCCGCCTGGGTCTTCGAAGCCTTGCCAGCGGCCTTCGCAATGCCGAAGTCGACGAGCTTGACCTCGCCTTCGTACCCGACGATGACGTTCTGGGGCGAAACATCGCGATGAACGAGGTTCAGCGGACGGCCCTGTATATCTTTCTTACCGTGGGCGTAGTCGAGCCCCTCGCAGACCTGCATCACGATGTAACACAGCTGCGGGATCGGCATCGTGAGGTCGAGCTTGCGCAGATGATCGAATACGGCGCGCAGGTCCTTGCCCGAGACGTACTCCATCGCGATGAAGTAATCGTCCTCGACCTTTCCGAGGTCGGTGATCTGAGCGATGTTGGCGTGCTGCAGCTGACCTGCGATCTTCGCCTCATCGATGAACATCGTGATGAACTCTTCGTCCTCGGCGATGTTCGAGAGGATGCGTTTGATCGCAAGAATGCGCTCAAAGCCCTCCACGCCAAATGACTTGGCCTTGTAGACCTTTGCCATCCCCCCGACATTGATCCGTTCGAGGAGATAGTACTTTCCGAACGGGATGGGCTTGCTCAATCCGTTACCCTGTCGCTGAGGCTTGACGGACCGACGAACCGGCCCAAAAAAACGGTCACTACTCGTATCCGACAAAGGACAACGAAGTCAAGCAATTGGCCTCCATCAACCGGCAGCCTGATTGTTCCTTTTCGCCACGTTGGAGGTATCCTTTTCGGCGTCGAGGTAGGCCAATGTCGCACCAGCTGCAGCGAAGGGTGCGGCCACGAGGATCGCGAGCGGCACCATATATAGGAAGGCCGTGCCGGTCGCATAACCCGTCGTGACGCCGGGGTTCCGCAGCAGGTAGCCCCATTTTCCGACAAAGCCGATTCCCCGCCGGTCGAGCGGGTAGTTGAACCCGTCGAATGCCAGAAACACCCCGGTCAGAACCAGGCCGAACACGCCTCCAAGGCCGGTCAGGGTGCCGAGCACGAAGGCAACCGAGAAGCCCAGGGCGTAGAGCGCAAAGGCCAGAATGCCGTGCAAGATTGACCGGCCGACAGACCGAAAGAAACCGACCGACGGAATCGCGCCGGTGACGATCTTCTCGACCCGTTCTGTGAGGGCGTCAACAAAGGGCGCGCTCAAGATCGGCTGGCAAACGAACATCAGGACCAACGCAAGCCCAAGCGCGGCCGCCCAACCGCCCCACCCGTCCATTCCCCACCACTGCACCACACGTTCGCGGAAGATCCGATAACCGAACCAGGCGAGCATCAGGTTCAGGAGCAGCGGAAAAGCGATGAACCCCCAGAGTCGGTGGCGGGCGACAAAGAGCGCACCCCGAAACGGCGCCAGGAATCCACGGATGAGGCCCACAGCGGCAATATACCGGGACCGCGAACGAAAATCGGACAGAAGGTCAAAATACCCGGCAACCCGGCGCGGCCCTGACCGAAGAACGGTCAGGAGGAAAAATTCCAATGTCCCGAATCCAGAACAATTCCAACATTCAGCAGGTCCAAAATCTCGATATCGCCACCGAACAGACCCATCCAAGACAGACCGACGCCAACAGCAACGGATTTCGGGTTGACGCCAATGATCTGTCCTCGGTGACAAACAAACTCGTTCAACTTGCCGTGCCGTCGGGCTTGGCTCCCGCTGTGGATGCGCTGACCCAGCAAACTGTTGGCGGGACGAATCCTTTGGGGACTGGCGGCGCGAACCACACGAGCGACATGGAACGAATCCAGGCCGACGGGTTCAGAAACAGCACCTATCTGATTGGGTTGCAGCAGCAAATCCAGGACGAAAACCGACAGTTCACGACGGTCACCAACGTGATTCGGGCCAAACACGACACCGCCAAGGCGGCGCTGGCCAATATCCGGAGCTAATTGCCATGAACGCCGCTCTCCCTTCCGATGCGGACGAGAATCCCGTCTCATTCACCCTGTGATAAGGTTCAATTCCAGCATGAAAATCGCAGGCACAGGCCCAGGCAGCCCGAATGGCATCGTCAACACAGAGACGCTGCCATCCAAGGAAGTGCCCGGCATCAGCGGGGAGAGCGGCAAGGCCTTCGCCGAAAAGCTGACCGGCAGTCCCACCGCCGAGGCCATCGGCAGCACCAGCGCGCCCGCCATCGGTCCCACCGGGGTGCCGAGTGTCCAGGATATTGGACAGGCGCTACAGGACGGCAAGCTCGGTGCAGCCGAGGCGGTCAATCAGGTTGTGAATCGCATCGTGGATGCGCAGGTGGGCCCGGGCGCCTCGCCAGCCGTGAGGCTGCAGGTCGAGGCGGCCCTGCGAGAGGCCCTGAAATCCGATCCCATGCTCGCCGCGCAGGTCGCACGGCTCGATCGCTAGGGCGCGACGGCGGAATCGGTCTGCTCGACAACATTGGCCGAAGCTTTCGCGGCCTCGGGCTTCTGTCCGATCCGCAGGTGCTGGCGAATCTTGGCGGGCATATCGACCTTGCTGAGATCAAAGCTCGACAGCTGCTCGGTCAGGATGTGAATGCGCTCGGACGGGCTCGACTTTTTGTCGATGAAAAGATTCCAGGCGCCACGCACTCGACACATGCCACCACCGGTCAATACGCCACCGGGCGGCAAGGTCTCGTAGCGGACCTTGATCCCCAGCTGGCTGGCTGCACTCTCGAGCGCTTCTGTAATTTGCTCAGGCTTCATTCGGGCTTCGATTCTCCGTCTTCACTTCCGGTGTGTGTCACCGGCAACGTCAACACGAAGGTGGTTCCACCTCCGTACCGACTCTGGAACGTTATCTGTCCCCCTTGTGAATACACAATATTCCTCACAATAGACAAGCCCAGACCGGTGCCTTCACCCGGTGGTTTGGTCGAAAAGAAGGGCTCGAAGATCTGAGCACGGTCAGATTCGCGAATTCCGCGCCCTGTATCCGAGATGGCGATGCCCACCATCGTGTTGCCTTTTTTCCAGGTTCTGATCCGGACCACCCCGCCCGTGGGCGGCAAGGCCTGCCCGGCGTTGTTCACAAGATTGATGATGACCTGCAGCAGCTGATCCCGAACCGCCTGAATCGGCGGCAGCGACGGGTGAAAGTCCTTTTCCAGCTTGGCCTTGTGCTTTTCGAGCGGGTGTTCACAGAACGAGAGCGCCTGATTGACAAGGCCATTGATATCCACAGCCTCTCGCTCGGAGCCCGAGGGACGCGCGTAGGTCACAAGCTCCTTGGCGAACTTGCGAATGCGCTCGGCCCCCTCCTTGATCTTGCCAAGCCGATCCAGATCGTTGGCATCGAAGACGTTGGGGACCTTGCCCTCGGTGGCCAGCAGCGCCTTGCGGGCCACGGCGTCCGCGCAGAGCTGGATCGAGGTGAGCGGATTGTTGATTTCGTGGGCGACGCCCGCCGCGATCTGACCGAGGGTGGCGAGCTTCTCGGCGTGCAACACCTGACTTTGCAGCGTGCGCAGGGCGGTCACGTCCTGGCCAATCGCCAACACGGCGGCCGGTTGATTCGCCTGCTTGACGATGACGACGTTGAACGCCGCTCGCAAAACCGAGTTCCCCTGGCTCGGCAGGCGCAGCTCGCGGGTCGCGGTATCGCCCGAAGATGCCACCTGACGCATCAACAAACCAAGCTGCGGTGTTCCCAGGGCATCGGACCACGTGACCAGATCCTGTTCGAGGACATCGCTGCGAGAAAAACCGGTCAGGCGGTGCATCGATCGGTTCCAGACCGTCACCTTGCCCGACAGATCGGTCGCGACGATGAGCACGTTCGCCTGATCGATGAGGTGCTCCTGATACTCGCGCAGATAAGAGGTCTCGCGCAGGAGCCTTCGCATATGCGCCACCACGGCGATGTGATTCGCGATCGGAATCAACAGCGCCTTGTCTTCCTTCTCGGGAGGCGGAACGGTTGCATCCGGCGGCCAGGGGTAGTTGACGTGCAGATCGCCGCTGATCTCACCGCCGGCCAGCAATGGTATCGAAAAACCCGCAACCGCATCACGGAAAATCAGCGGATGTCGGTCGACGATCTCTATGGCGATGCCCGCGCCTTTCCATTCAGACTGCGATGGGAGGTTGTCGCGTACATACGGATAGTCGAGGCCACCCTGCTCGATGGTGATGGGCAGACTGGACGCGTCCTCAACAAGGGGTGCGGAAGAGAGGACGAGCGTGGTCATGCGCGTCTTCGGATTGATGAGGCGCACCGCAACAAGCCGTCCAGGCAAGAGCTCGAGTAGAGTGCTTTGTACGAGGCGCGCCAGATCACCCTCCGGCATGTCGGCGCTGAGCGCGCGAGACAGGCCGACGATCCCCCGCAGCATGTCGGGCGCCGCCAAGACAGGATACCGAACACCGTCACCAACGGGCTCATGGCCGGGCGAACTCGATTTGTCCTTCGAGCGCGAAGGTGCTGGCGTGACCGGTGGGTTGGTTTGCGACTTTTTCGTCACTGCGACGGTTATTTCCCTGGCGGCTTTTTACCGACCCAGCCCTGCGCAGCAGCACTGGCTTGCGCCATCACCTGGCGGACCGGAACTTTCTGATGCTCGGCAAGTGTACGACACGATTCAAATTCAGGCGAGGCACCCACCACCACACCCTGTGCAATGGCGAGCTTCACGTCGACCTTGCCGTGTGGGATCTTCACCGACACCTGCGCCCGATCAAGCACCGTTCGGTCCACTTGCGAGACGCGCACCCCGAGCGTGGTGCTGTTGGCAAAGAGCGCGGACTCCACAGCACCCCGACGAAGCGGAGACAGGAGCGCGGAGACCTGAAAAGCGGGTCGCCCTTTTTTCATCAGGATTGGCGTGATCCAGGCGTCGAGCGCGCCGGCGCCGAGCAAGGCGTCCAGCAACACAGGCAACAGCTCGGGATTCATGTCATCCAGGTTTGTCTCGAGCAAAAGCAATGACGGCTCGGGCGTCGCGACACGGCCAATCGGGGCGCCTGCGATGACGCGCAAGACGTTGGGCCGATCCGAGGTCTCGCGTGTCCCGGCGCCGACACCGACCGCGTTCGGCACCATGCCCGGGAGCGGGCCGAAATGTGTTGCGGTTGATGCAAGGATGGCGGCACCGGTCGGCGTCACCAGTTCGCCAAGCCCTCCAGACATCGTCGGAATGCCCTTGAGCAACGCCAGTGTGGCGGGCGCGGGTACGGGAATCACACCGTGGGCGGTGCGGGCCTGTCCTGAACCCAGCACCGGTGGCGACGACGAAACCGAGGCCGGCGCAAGCCAGCAGTGGGCCGCAGCGAATCCCACGATGTCGGCAATGGAGTCGTAGGCACCAACCTCATGAAAGCCAACCGCGTCGATCTGGATGCCATGGATCTCGGCCTCAACGATGGCGATGCGCTCGAAGATTTCCTCGGAGAGCTTCCGGACGCCCGAGTCCAACGCGGCCTTCTTCAACAGCTTTCGGATCGCGGCGTACTCGCGGTGGCTGTGCCCGTCATGGCTGTGCGTGTGTCCGTCATGGCCATGCGTGTGACCGTCATGGCTGTGCGTGTGTCCACCGTGGCCATGCGTGTGTCCGTCGTGGCTGTGCGTGTGTCCACCGTGGCTGTGCGCCACGAGCTTTCCCATGATGGGCTTTCGATGGGCGACCTTTGTGGATTTCTCGTGCCGGGAGGGCCAGTCAACCACGAAACCGAGCCCCATCATGCCGCCCCGTTTGCGCGCCTCGAATGCGACGGACAAATCCGGGATTCCAATTGCCGCGACCGCCTCGGTGACAACGGCCTTCGGAACCCCGAGGGAGACCAGCGCAGCGACCGCCATGTCACCGGCGATGCCAGACGTTGGGTCATAATGTAGATGCAGGCCGCGCATCGCATCGGCCGCGGGGACACTCGAGCGCCGGGCTTTTTTCATGTGCGCTTCCGATTGATCATCGAGGCGAGACGGCCCGCACCGAAGCCATTGTCGATGTTCACGACCGACACACCCGACGCACAGGCGTTGAGCATCGTGAGCAAGCCCGCGACGCCGCCGAAGCTCGCGCCGTAGCCGATGCTGGTTGGCACGGCGATCACGGGGCGCGAGAACAGACCTGCCGTCACGGTTGGCAAAACACCGTCCATGCCGGCGACAACCACCAGCACCTCGGCCGCCTCAACCTGTTCACGACGGGCAAGCAAGCGATGCAAGCCTGCAACACCGACATCGAAGATGCGCTCGACCCGATTGCCGTCGAGCTCTGCCGTGATGGCGGCTTCTTCAGCGACCGGGATATCCGAGGTCCCCGCCGTGAGCACCGCAATCGTACCACGCCCCCGATCGGGCACCGTGCGCGAACCAAGCACCACCAGGCGAGGAACCGCGAGATATTCTGCGGCCGGCAGGCGCTGCAAAACCTGGGCCGCGACGTCCGGCTCTACCCGCGAGGCGAAGACGGTGCCGCCGTGCTGGCCGAGCTGCGAGAGGATCTCGGCGATCTGTTCGGCGGTCTTTCCTGGTCCGAATACCACCTCGGCGTAGCCGGTGCGCAGCTTCCGGTGCACATCGGCGTTGGCGTAGCCGAGCGACTTGAACGGCAAGACCCGCAGCTCGGAGATCGCACCTTCCACCGGGAGGGTTCCTGCGGCAACACGTTGTAGGAGTTCCTTGATGTGTTCTTCGTTCATGACCGGCGCAGCATAACCTGAGCAGGCGCCTGCGGCATCCGGCACGTTGGGGGGTCTCCCAGCGCTGCAACCACCTGATATTGCGGGCGAAAACTTGGATTATTCATTGACGGCCCGGATCTGCCGATATCGGTCGGGTCAAGTGCGATTCACAGGCTTTTTCGTCGTCCTACTGCTTGGGTGCGAGGTACCTAACCCCGCGTACCAATCGATCTGGGAACGGGATGGCGCGCCGACGGATACGGCCAACGGAAACAGCGACGTCGGGCCGACGGATACGGCCAACGGAAACAGCGACGTCGGGCCGAGTCGCGACGTCGCAACCCAGGACCCTGTCGTTGACACGGCCGTCGCGGACCAGGGTGACGTCGACGCGGGCGTCGGGGACGAAAATGTCCTGGACGCGAACATGGAGATTCCAGTCGACGCCGAGCCTGTCCTCGATGGCGAGGTGATGGTTGTCGATGCGAACGACGCCGCTGCCGATGCCGAGGCGCCGGATGCAGCAAACGCGTCGACATTGCCGGAGCTGGCGCTACCCCGGGAACTGCAGCAGGGACTCGTCTCCTACTGGTCGCTGGATGAGACCATGGGAAGCGTCGCTCATGATCCGATCTCCGGCAACGACGGCAAGGTGGAGAACCCGAATCCGGAAGCGGTCTGGACGCCCGGCCATCGAAATGGCGGTGCAGCCTTCGACCGCGACAAACAATGGGCCATTGAGGTACCGGCCTCACCGAGTCTGAACCGTATCACCAATCAGATGAGCGTTGCGGCCTGGGCGCGCATCAAACCGTACGATGACATTATTTCGATCCTTTCCCGTCAGCAAGGTGACAGCTGGGCCGACCAGTACGACCTCGCCGTGATGAACCAACAGGCCGTGTTTCACATGTACGATGCACGCTTTGATCGGCCATTGATTGCGATGTCCGCGGCGATTCTTCCTGCGGATGTCTGGGTACATCTGGCAGGGACCTATGACGGACAGACCCTGCGGGTTTACGTCAACGGGAAGCTTGAGGGCGAGTTCAGCGGCAACGCAACCCTGTTTGCCGATGGCAAACCTCTGTTCATCGGTGACAACATCAACATGGGCACCTACGATCGCAGGGAGACCTGGAACGGCGCCCTTGATGAGGTGATGCTCTATGAACGTGCGCTGTCGGGCGACGAACTCCGCGCGCTCATGACGCTGCAGACGCCGAATCGCTGAGCGCCAAGGCCGTGCGTCGTAGCTCCGGATCGCAGGCGTCGACCACAATGGCGCGTGGCCCCACCCGCCAGCCGAGGACAGAGCCAATGGTCTCATTCCACGCCACACCAAGCCAGGCGGTGATTGCGTGCCAGGGCCCAACTTGCAGACGACCGGCGTAACGAACAAAGCCGGCGATGTCCTTGAACTGATCCATCCCCAGCATCAGGACAGGATCCGCGAGCAGACCCGTGGGAATGGACCTCGCCGCAACGTGGGGATCGGCAACAAAGGCCGCGATCTCGGCTGGCAGGCGAGCGTGGTACGAACCGTCCTCGATCAACGAGCAGAGGGCGCGCTGATGGGGATGAACGCCCGCGACGATCTGGTCGGCCTGTGCCTGCATTTGTTCGACCCCTTCCTCGTGTGCGCGCAACAGCACCAGATCGTAGATGGGATGGCGGTGAAAGGTCTGCAGGACGTGGTGGATGATCGCTTCTCTCGGCGAGAAGAGGCCCATTGGATCGAGCATGGTGGCCGGGCCGGAGATGAAACGCCGGAAGTTGTGAAACACCCAGGGAATGTGCTGACTGCGATAAAAGATGCGTGTCTCCTCCGCCGCGCACAGCATCATCTGATCGCGGGCCGCGACCAGCAATTGTGACACGGTTGCTGTACCCTCCACGTGACCGAGTGACTGCAACCGTTGCAAGCGACGGCGCACCACCGAGGGACGCAGAATTGCCCAACACAGCTGCAATAGCTGCACCAGCTTGTCGAGGTTCTGTCGCAGACCACCAATTGCATCCAGCAACAGCGCGAAACGACCTCGATGCAACCACTGTGGCGGCATGGCCGACTGACAGGCGGCCATACCGGCGTCCAGCATCACTCCACCCTGTGCCACTGCCCGTTGCGCAGGAGCTCGTGCGGTTTGTAGAGTGCCTTGTAACGCATGTGCGCGTTGTCGGCGACGTAAAAGCCAAGGTAGAGGTAGTCCAGATTCCACGACTCACACAGCTGCATCTGCTTGAGAATGGAATAGGTTCCAAGGCTGTACCGGGCGAGCGTCGGATCGAAGAAGGTGTAGACCGCCGACATCGAATGCTGTCCGCGATCGGTGACGGCGACGCCCACGAGACGCTCGTCAAGCCAGTACGAGATCTCGAGCGTCTCGACACAGGACTCGGTGAAGAAGCCGCGATAGCCCGCCTCGCCCATCCGAGATTCCTCCGTCAGACGCAGGCCGCGCTCGGTCTTGTGTTTTTCGTAGAGCGCCAGGCGATCACTTGTGAACTGCGCCTCGCCGACGCGAATGTTGAGCAGGGCATCACCCCGACGAACCACGCGCCGATGGCTTGCGCCCGGAACGAAGTCACGGATCGGAACCCGCATCGGCTCACAGGCCTGACAGGAAGGACACGCAGGCCTGTACAACAACACGCCGTGGCGCCGGTCCCCCTGCCCCCAGTGAACATCGGATTCGTTTCGCGTCAATCGCCGCGACGGGACACGCAAGGGCAAACGCGCGGTCTGTCCGTCCAGGTAAGGACAGGATTCCGGTTCATCATGAACCACCAGCTGTGCTGGCGAGCTTGGCAACCGATCCAGCATGGCAAAGTCGTCTGCAAAGTGTAACTCGGCCTGGAACCAGTGGCCAGCTTTGAGCAGGTGTACGGGTGCACGCTTCGCAACCCATCGTTTGGGGCGACCGCGCGTTATTGTGATGAGGGATGAAGTGCGGACGGGATCTGTCAGTTTCCGCGTCGCTGCCCGGGCTCGTCGTCGAGGTAAATCTGTCGATTCGTGTGGCTTTGATTCCACTCGTTGATGACGTCAAGGAGTTCGTTGCGTGAAGGTGCGATGGCAAAGCCTCCGATCAGTCCAACCCCCATGATGACCAACCCCGTCGTCATCGTAGCGCTATCCACACTATTACTCACGCCAACCATGAGGAGGCCACCGCCCAGGACAACACCACCAATCCCGACGACGTTGGATGTGGTTTTTCGATCCGCCAGGTCTTTTGCTTTTTTGTATATCGGGGGGTCGGATTTCGTGAGTTCGGCCAGGTGATCGAGATCCTTGATGTAGATTTGGGCGTCACGGGGCTTCATCGATTCTGGCACAACCGTTCGCGTTGGCTCTGCTTGTTTCGGCGCCACCTCGGCCGAAGGAAGCAGCCTGACATCGGTTTCCTTTATCCATGCCACTTGACCGTCAGGCAAACGAACCTTGCGCCATCCATCGGTGACCTCCTCGGAGACCGTGATGCGGGTTTCCTCGGCGAGAGTCGTCACCGCCGTCGATGTTGCGTTTGGTTCCGCATGAACTGGCGCCTCGAATACAGAAACGACAGCCGGCGCTGCTTCAACCCGGCCCGCAAGCGCCAACACTGCGACAACAAGATTGGCCGCAGAAATACGGCGGGTACGACGAATGAAATCTCTTATTTGCACGGTGCGTAATATCGCGCACTGCGGACGGCGATGTCAACGTGTGGCGAACGGCGTTCGCGGTTCAGTGATGCTCTCGGTAATGCAGATGCTGGCATTTACCGTCATCGAACAGATAGGACGTATCCGTCGTGAGCTTTGCCCGAAACAAGCTGCTACTTGCTGCAGTCGAATTCCGCCGTCTTGTTGTTGGCCTCGGCGGTGAGCGTGATCTTGCGCGTCCCCTTGGTCGGGCAGGTATATTCCGCCTCGAACGCCTTTGCACACCCGCTCGCGGTGTCGCCCAGAACGCCTGCGCTCACAAAGTAGGGGCATTTTTCCTTTCCATTGCAAGAGCCCGCAACCTTGGAAGTGACGTCCTGGTTCTTCGCGTTTGCACAGTTGTTGCCGTACATCGCCGAGTTGATCGTCATACCATTCAATGCGGCAGCGATCTTCTTGTACTTCTCGATCACCGCTTCGCCCTGGAGGATGACGTTGCTGCAGTTGGCCTCGTTCTTCGCGTCGGCCAGCGCTTTGGCTTGCGCCGGCGTGCAGATGCGTTCGCCCGCAGGAACGTTGAACTTGTCGTAGACGCCAAGCTGTCCATTGAGGTCGGTGCAGCGCCATCCCGAATTGCCGAAATTGGAGGATGGCTTGCAGTTGCCCATGTCCACGACAGCCGCGACCACGGGAGTCGGTGGATTCGGTTGAGCCGGGGTTGGCTGCCGCGCGGGCGTGGGCGCTGGCGGAGGAGCCGCGGGCCTGGCTGCGAGCGCATCCTTGTGCTTCTTCGTGGCAGCAGCGATCTGCCTTGCGATGTTGCTGCAGGCTGACTCGTTGTTGTCGGCGACAAGTTGCTTCATCTGCGCATCCGAGCAGATCCGGTTTCCCTCGGGCACGCCGACCTTGACCGCCTCCGCCAGGAACGCCTCGACACCGCCCTTACACCCAAAGCCCGTGTTCTCAAAACCAGCAGCCGGTTTACACGTGCCCATGAAAGCCTCCTTCACCTTCCGGGCCTTTTCCTTGTAGGCGTTGGCCACGGCGGCACGCTGCTCGATCAAGTTGCTGCAGATTGCAGCGTCGTTGAGTTTCCGATAGGCATCCATCTGCGCGGAGGTACAGATCCGCTCCGCTTCAGGAACGCCAAGATCGGTCAGCTCCTTGGTATGTCCATCCAGATCTTTGCAAGCCCATCCGCTCATCTTGAAGCGATCGACTACCTTGCAAGTACCCATATTGGCATTCGCGACCGCAGCAAGGGCAGCATCTTTCTCCGCCTTCGCCTTGTCCGCCTTGGCCTTCTCGCGGTATTTGGCAAGTACTGTTACCGAGCAGGCTTGATGACGCGCATCAAACCACGGTCTTCGATGCGCATCGACTTGGTGGCAGGGGCAAAAAATGATGGCCATCGAAGCCGTGCGCAGCATGCGCCACGACCGCGA
>Ga0169931_10002772_pt1 | contig 28301 bp, 26 predicted proteins | sample Kivu_15m_20L_FD_129675 | JGI IMG/M metagenome (GOLD analysis project Ga0169931, IMG submission 129675) | Freshwater microbial communities from Lake Kivu, Western Province, Rwanda to study Microbial Dark Matter (Phase II) - Kivu_15m_20L... | ecosystem: Environmental > Aquatic > Freshwater > Lake...
AATGCCTGAGGACTTTCCATCTGGGTGAGTGAGGGAGTGTCTGAGCTCTTCGGATCCCCAGGAGTCCGGATCGCGAGTGTTATCAATCAAGAGGACTTTCATGAAACCCTCCGATTGCTCTCCAGTAGAAAAGCCTGTTTGAGGAACATGCTGTGCGCCGCATTCACCGCAATAATGAGCCCAAGCTTTCCGTCCAAGAGACCTAGCTTCCAAAAGTAGCACTCGAGAAACTTGGAGATGGGCTTCAAGATTAATTTGAAGAGGCTAAAGCGCTGCCCTCGCGCTGTAAGTTCTTCGGCCCCTAGTTTTGCATAGCGAAGATTCGTGCGCACTTGATCTGCGATCGAATCAAACGAGTAGTGGTGGAGCGGCTCTTGTGCGACCTGGATTGGGCCCTCTCCCTCGAGTCGCTCATGGAGCTTGGGCTCACTCCATCGGGAGGTCTTTCGGTGGGCAAGCCGTGGCACAGGATTGGGATACCAGCCCCCATATCGGATCCAGCGCGAATGATAGAACGTCTTGCGAGGAATGCTGAGCACCCCGTGGGTTGAAGTCCTGTGGGAGAGCCAGGACTCGATCTCCAAAACGAGCTCAGGGGTGAGGACTTCGTCCGCATCCAAATTGAGGACCCAGTCGTGCGAGGCCTGGGAGGCAGCAAAGTTTTTTTGCTGACCAAAGCCCGGCCAGGGGTTGTGAAAGACTTTGGCCCCTAAGCGAGCTGCGATCTCGGGGGTGCCATCGGTGCTGCCCGAGTCCACGACAATGAGCTCTTCTGCAAATGAGGCCGCTCTCAGGCTTTGCTCGATCTTGGAGGCCTCATTGAGGGTGATGAAGGTCACGCTGAGTGGGGGACGGGGCATGAGTTTTTGCTAGCACAGGAGGGGGCTTTTTGGGAGAAACCCTGATCATGAAAGTCGCTGTGATTGGGACAGGTTACGTGGGTTTAGTGGCAGGAGCCTGCTTTGCGGACTCCGGAAATGAAGTTTTTTGCGTAGATCATGACCCCGCCAAGATTGAAGCCCTTAAAAAAGGGGTGATCCCGATCTATGAGCCAGGGCTAGAGGAGCTCGTAACGCGCGCCTGGGATCGAAAGCGCATTCATTTTACGACCTCGACCGCAGAAGCCGTTCGCGCCTGCGAAGTAGTCTTTTTGGCAGTAGGGACCCCAGCTCGCGAAGACGGGACGCCAGAGATGAAGTATCTTAAGGCTGCTGTCGAGCAGGTTGCCCAGGCCATGCGAGATGCCAAGACGGGCTACCGGGTGCTTGTGAATAAGTCGACCGTTCCCGTGGGCTCTCAGGCCCAAGTGACCCGCTGGGTATCGGCCGTGACTCAGGAACCCTTTGATGTCGTGAGTAATCCCGAGTTTTTGAAAGAGGGTACAGCCGTCGATGATTTTTTGAAGCCCGACCGAGTGGTCATTGGGACCTCAAGCGACCGAGCCTATGAAGTCATGGCGCAGCTCTATGCCCCCTTTGTGAGGCAGGGAAATCCCATCTTGAGAATGGACGCCGTCTCCGCCGAGCTCACCAAGTATGCCTGTAACTCCTTTTTGGCGACTCGGATCAGCTTCATGAATGAGCTCTCACGAGTGGCCGATGCTTTTGGCGGAGATATTGAGTGGATCCGAAAAGGAATGGCGACCGATCAACGCATTGGAAAGCACTTTCTCTATGCGGGCGTGGGTTACGGTGGCTCATGCTTTCCGAAGGATGTTTCTGCACTGGTGACTCAAGCCAAATCTCAGGGACTCAGCGTAGGAGTGATCGAAGCGGCCGAAGCAGCCAATCAGTCTCAGCGAGACTACTTTGTTGCGCTGATTGAGAAAGCTTATCCTCGGGGTCTCTCCGGACTCGCCCTGGGAGTTTGGGGTCTTGCTTTTAAACCCAACACCGATGACATGCGCGAAGCTCCAGCCATTGATGTGGTTGCGGCTTTGAGATCACGCGGAGCCAAGGTCAGGGTTTTTGATCCCGTGGCGATGGATCAAGCGAGAAAGCTCATTCCTGAGGGAGTGGATTGTCGTTATTGCGAATCCGCACTCCAAGCCATCGATGGGGCGGATGGGCTTGTGCTTTTGACCGAGTGGAATGAGTTTAGAAATCCGGATTGGTCCGAGATCAAGAAGCTCCTGCGGCAACCCAAAGTCCTGGATGGCCGAAATATCTTTGATCCCGCGTTTTTGAAGAAAAATGGATTTGAATACGTGGGCGTCGGACGCCGTTAGGGTTTGATTAGACCGTTGACGCAGCGGATCCGTTTGGACTGCTTGAGCTCCTCGAGCCTGTTGTCATTGGCGGGAGTGAAACTTCGCCTGGGGTGCCAGACGTGAAACTGCAGGGCAAGGCCCTTCAAGGATTTGATTTTTAGGCCCAAGTGCTGGAGGCGGAGTTCGAAGTCCGTGTCCTCCCGGCCATAGCCTTGATAGTCCTCGTCATAGCCGTTGATCGCTTCGATATCTTTGCGAAGTGCAGAGCCATTACAGCCCTTCATGTCCGCCACACGGTCCATTTTCAGTTTTTTGCGCAAGACCGGGTGCGTGATCCTCACTGTCCTCTGGAGGTGTTCAGAGTCACCGGTCAGGCAGCTCCAAATCAGTGAACCCTGGGGGTAATCAAAGTAGCCCTTGGCAATTCGAGATGGAGTGAGTCGAGCGCTCACCTTCTCGCCAAGCTCCATTCTTCTTCCGGCGAGGTATCGGCCAGACTCGGTTTGCTCAATGTGATCGCGCACAAAGTGCCGATGTGGAACGCAGTCTCCATCAGTAAAAATAACGATCTCTCCAGAGGAGGCCCGAATGCCCTCGTTTAGAATTTTGCATCGACGATAGCCTTCATTTTTTTGCCAAACGTGAATGACCTTAAAGCGCACTCTGCTAGACAGTGTTTGGATCAAAGTTCGAGTGACGTCGCCTGAGCCGTCGTCGCACACCACTAACTCAAAATCCTGTGTGGATTGCCGCTCGAGACCTGAAAAAACGAGCTCCAGATGTCTGGGCATCTCGTAGGTGGTCATGAGGAGTGAGGCTTTGGGTGGCATGGTTCGAGTTCCAGTCAGCTGATGAGTTGATAGCTTCGATATTCGAAAAGTCGGACTCCGGTCAACTGCTCGAAAAAATCGAGGGGGATTTTGGTGATGTCTTTCTTCCCTAAAACGAGTGGGGACTTCTCAAGTTGCCAGTTCCAATTCTTTTTGCGGATTCTCTCTCTCATGACGCCTGGATGGGTCTCAGTAAATCGCTTGAGTCCCCAAAAGCGCTTATAGCGATAGTTATCGCCACTTTGAGGTTGTCCGTCAGGACCGACAGACTCGGCCCCATGATAAAGCGTATCCATAAATGCGGTTTTTTCTTTCATGGCCTCAGGGGTTCTCACCCAGCCGTAATGAAAAATACGAGCGCCGCTCAAGATCACTCTGGGCTTGCTCCCGTCCTTAAGTCTAAAGCTCTGGGCATCACCCACACTCCGAGCACCTGATCGGCGTCGAATCGCCCGGACTTCTCTTCGGTAGGCACTGCGAGACTCCTGGATGACGTCAAAGCTTCCATAAAGATGGCGGTAATCGAAAAGGAGACCGTCCACTTCGGGCCTGAGATCGGCCTCGAGAAGAGCTTTTTTAAGGGCGGGGTAATCCTCTTCGTGGAGGACCTCGTCAGCTTGAATGTAAATGCACCAGTCGCCTGAGCAGCGATCCAGAGCGAGGTTGGTTTGCTCGGAGAGGATTTTTCCGCCTTTTCGTCTCTCGGGATCATCGAGCGGCCAATGGCTCTCAAACAAGATGACTTTGCCCTGTCCTTCGGCTTCGGCGAATTTTTGAATCTCAGAGAGCGTGGAGTCCTCACCGATTCCGACGTTAATCACCAGTTCATCGACGAGAGGCAGAACGGATCGCAAAGACTCTAAGTACGGATAGTCGAACTTTTGGCCGTTTCGGATGATGAAGAATCCCGAGACTTTCATTTCATCAGTCCTAAGCAGGCCTCCAGCACCGGAGCCACTTCGATGGATTTCATGCACCGATGTTTTTCGATCACGCACTCTTGAAGCACGCACCAATCCGGCATTCCGGGCAGAGCGTCTTTGCGGCAAGGAAGCTTTGGAATATAAAAATACGGATGCTGATTCTGAGGATAGCAGTGCCATTGATCAGGCGATTCGGGTCCAAAGATCGTGACAGTTGGAATTCCTACGGCGGCTGCCATGTGCTTGGGTCCCGCATCGTTGCCGCAATAAAGCGCAGACTGACTGAGACAGGCGGCAAGCGTCCTGAGTTCGGCATGATGCAGATGCGCGGCAGTAGTGCCTCGCCCGGCGAGCAGTTTGAGGGTTTCCTGGGCTCGAGCTTCTTCGCCCGCTCCGGTGAGGAGAAGCACTCCCCCCCCTGTCTTTTGGCCCCAGCCCGAAGCGAGCTCCGCAAATTTTTCCTCACCCCAGTGTTTGGTGGGGCGGATCGAGCCCAGGCCCAGGGCCAGGATCGGGCGCTTAAGCCCCATGGACTCGAGCATCTGAAAGCCCAGGTTCATTTCGTTGGGCTTGAGATGGATCGAGGGTTTGAAAGTGTCCTCCGGCACGGAGACGCCTAGGGCACGAACGGTGTCGAGATCCTTTTCGAGGATCGTCTTCATGACTCCGCGATCGGGGATTTCTAAAGTGGAGTACCTGTTTTTGGCATTCCCAGAGTGGAAATTGACCGCTCTCACGCGGGCACCGGTAGCAAAGGTCAGGGTCGCACTCGAGGGTGAGGCATGAAAATTGAGGGCGGCATCAAACTCTTCTTTGCGAAGTGTCAGAGCAGCTCGGGCAATGGCTTTACCTCGAGCGATCTTATCTTTGTGGCGATCCACCGGCCAAATGCGTGCAACGGCCGGATGGTGGATAAAAAGAGGGGCCCAGGGAGTCGCCACGGCGACGTGAATTTGAGTGTCGGGATAGGCGGCCTTAAGCGCATCTAAGGAGGCTCCAAGCAGCGTGGTATCGCCGAGCGAGCGAAGTTTGATGGCCAGAATCTTTTTGGGCCTGGAGAGAAAGGGATTCATCAGAGGCCTCATCATACAAAAACAAAACCCCGATGGGAAATCGCCCATCGGGGTTTTGGAGAATCTAATCTCAAGCTTTGCTTAGTGCTTAGCTCCTTCGGCCTTGTCAGCGTCGCCGTGGGCGGCGTCACCGTGGTGGGCGTCGTCAGCTTTGGTGCCGTGTTCATCAGCCTTATGATGCTTCTTACCGGCTTTCTTGGCCTTCTTGGTGGTTTCAGCCTTAGGTGCTTCAGCGTGAGCAGCTTCGGTGCCAGGATCGGCAGCCTTGTGTTCGTTAGCGAAAGCAACCATGGAGGTCAGAGCAAACAGAGCAACAATGATCTTCTTCATATAGAGATCTCCTTTGCGATCAGTAAGAATCGTCTGGTGAGAGACGGCAAACAGATTGAAGAAGTCCTTTTGGCCCTGTGGAGTGCTGCAACAGTGGCGAATTCTGCAACAGTGTCAAAACTTAGACTGAAGGCTGTAGATCCGCTGGATGTCGATGTGCTGAAAGCGCAGGTGTTTGAGCTTCATGGAGGCCAGTTGAAGGATGAGCTTGGTCTGACGCGCTCGGTCTTGGTGCCTGACTTTTTCGATTTCACCCTGGATGAAGGATGCGATTTCTACGGGATGAAAGCAGAACCCTCGTGAAAACTCGTAGGTTCCACGGAAGGGAATGAGTCGTGCCTCAAATACGTCTCCTCGGGTGAAGCCTTGATTCACATCCGTGTCATTTACGGTGTAGGACTTGCGAGAAAAAAGATCCTGAACCACAAGACCTTTCGAGAACCAAGTGGTCCTCTTGAGTCTAAAAATGGAATGGATGGTTCGGCAAAAGTCCCCGTAGATCTCTAGCTCTTCGTTAGAGAAGCGGTCTTTGTTTCTTCTGAAAAAATATTTGATGGGAGGGAGATCGACTCCAGGAAGATCTCTTTCAAAAAGATACCAATCCATGAAGATGCACATGCGTTGCTCGAACTCAGAGTCGTCCTCGTAAACGATCCCTGCTTTTTCAAAAAATTCGTGCTTAGCCTTGTAGACTTCGGGGTAGTACTCGCCCGTCGTGAACTCTTCGATAATGGGATCTAGGTACTTTTGGTACATCATAGGGAAACGTCGCGACTCAGGTCAGCTCGGGGTTTCTTTTTCTGGTTGCTCGCCGAAGTGTCGCGCATTTTTCTCCAACTTTCCATGTCGGCGATAAATTCCTCAAAGCAATACGCCGAGTCATGGGGTCCGGGGCGAGCCTCGGGGTGGTATTGAACCGAGAAGGCCGGAGCCTTGGGCTGGGTGGAATCATGAGAAGGATCCCACCTGAGGCCTTCTACCGAATGGTCTTGGAGGTGGGAGTGGGTGATTCTCACTCTGGAGGGTAGGCTTGACGAATCCACCGAGTAGCCATGGTTGTGAGAACTAATCTCAACCCTGCCGGTTCGAGTATCGAGCACGGGTTGATTGCATCCTCGATGCCCAAACTTGAGTTTATAGGTTCTGCCTCCGAGGGCCTGAGCGAGGACTTGGTGCCCCATACAGACACCAAAAATGGGGATTTTTCCGAGGAGAGATCGGAGGGTCTGGGTGGCCTGCACGGCCTTGGAGGGATCGCCGGGCCCATTGGAGAGGAACACACCATCGGGCTGATGAAAGAGGATTTCCTCGAGAGAGCTGGTTGCAGGAAGCAGGGTGACCGAGCACCCACGGGTTCTCAGCTCAGTGAGGAGACCCATCTTGATTCCAAAGTCGAGCGCAACGATATGAAACCGAGAGTCAGCTAGCGCTGAATAATCAGATGGTTTTTGAGAAGCTCGGGAGAGCCAATCTGCCTCGTCGGCATGAGGAATGGGCGGGGATTTTAGAAATTGGATCGCGGATGGGCGATCCTCGATCCGACAAATGATCCCTCGAGTCACTCCTGTAGACCGCAGTCGTCGAGTGAGTAGACGGGTGTCCACACCTGTGAGGATGGGCACTGAATTTTTTTGGAGAGTCTCTCGAAGGCTTGCTGACTTTTGCCAATGGGGAGAGTCTTGGCTTAACTCGTGGACAATGAGACCTGAACACTGGATTTCGTGGCTCTCTGAATCCAGGGAGTTGATCCCGGTATTGCCAATGTGAGGATAGGTCATCACGACCATTTGTCCTGCGTAGGAGGGGTCAGTGAGAATCTCCTGGTAGCCCGTCATTCCTGTGTTGAAGACGACTTCTCCAAATCCGCGATACTTTTTCCAGTCAGATTCGCTGAGTGGGGCAAGAAGCTCTCCTTCGAACTCCAGGTGGGATTTCTCCATTTCACAAGCTGCTAGAATCAAAACCGCTCTTTGGGCTGATTTCATGGATGGTCCTCGTCTTGGAATACGCACTGACCTCCGACAAAAGTGCGTCGGATTTTTCCACGAAGCTCGGTAATCCCCGCCTCTCCCAAAGGAGGGAGGTTTGAGCTCAGAGAAAAATTTTGGATGGGATCCCAGCGCCATCGCAGGTGCGGATCGAGAACACAAAGATCAGCGACCTGCCCGGGGGCGAGTCTGCCTCCTGGGATCCCGAGCATTCGAGCAGGAGAGAGGGTCAGTGAATCGATCCAGCGAAGTGGAGAAACCTGACCTGACCAAACCGGAGAAAGTGTGAGCGGCACCGCAGTCTGAAGGCCAATCACACCGTTGGGAGCAGCCCTCAGTTCGACTAACTTTTCGCCTAAGGCATGGGGGGCGTGATCGGTTGCGATGAGATCAATGGTTCCATCTCCCAGAGCCCGAGTGATGGCATCGATGTCTTGAGCGGTCCGCAGGGGAGGGTTCATTTTGCAAAAAGTAGAATAACTCTCCCAGCATCGATCACTCAGAGCGAGGTGGTGGGGCGTGGCTTCAGCGGTGATGGGCAGTCCATCGGCCTTAGCTCTGCGCACAAGCTCGACCGCTTCTTTTGTAGATAAGTGGGCGAGATGAACTTTGGCCCCAGTGAGTCGGCAGAGTGCAATTTCTCGGGCGACAGCGATCTCTTCGGAGGCTGCTGGGATTCCAGGAATCCCGAGTTTAAAAGACTGTGCTCCTTCATGCATGCAACCGCCGTGAGACAGATGGAGATCCTCCGCATGGCAAATCACGGGGACATTAAAACTTTTGGCGTAATCCAGTGCTCGGCGCATTAACGCGCTATTCATGACAGGCATTCCGTCATCACTGAGGGCGACTGCACCCGCCTCGATCATCAGGCCGATATCGGCAAGTTCTTTTCCTTGGAGTCCCCGGGTGATCGCTCCAACCGGGTAGACCCGGCAGACCGCGGTCTCTTGAGCTCGAGCCAAAATGGAGCGGGTGATTGCTGCGTTGTCGTTGACCGGCAAGGTATTTGCCATGCACGCGACCGAAGTGAATCCTCCTGCGACTGCTGCCCGCGATCCGGAGGCGAGCGTCTCCTTGTGCTCAAGTCCGGGCTCTCTCAAGTGCACATGGGCATCAATCAGTCCTGGAAGTACCCAACATTGAGAGGCATCGAGCACTTGTTCTTGGCTCACCACCGATTCGGGGAGAGTGCCAGAGCGCTCAATGGCTTTGATTTTTCCGTCTTGGATCCAAAGGTCGCTTTTTTGAGTCTCATCAAAGTGGGAGAGCTCAGCATGAAGTACACTTGCGTTTTTGATGAGCCAATCTGGACTTGAACTCACGCAATTCCTCCCCATGCCCAAGCTAAGACTGCTTTTCGAGTCGCGATCCCGATCTTGACCTGATCCAAGATCTTGGACTGAGAAGAGGCCATCACCTCTGGGTCGATTTCTACACCGGGGTTGGCAGGTCCCGGATGAAGAATGAGCGCGTCGTTTTTGAGGAGTTGGGCTCGATCGCGAGTGAGTCCCCAGAAGTGACGATACTCGGACTGTGAGGGAATAAATCCTGTCTCTTGTCGTTCCACTTGCAGACGAAGCACCATGACAGCGTCCACTTCGCAAAGCATCTGATCTGGAAAAGAGACGCTCTTTATACTTGGGAACTCAGTCAATTCTCGCACTGAGGGAAGCAAAGATCCGGGACCCGAGATCAGAACTTGAGCCCCTAATCGAGGGAGCAGTTCTAGGTTGGAGCGAGCCACACGGCTGTGACGGATATCCCCCAGGATCAAAATAGTTTTGCCTCGAAGAGGAAGATCCACTTCGGCCGAGAGCCCCCAGTGGTGCAAGAGAGTGGCGGCATCCAAGAGGGCCTGAGTGGGGTGGGCGTGATATCCGTCTCCCGCATTAATTACGGGGACGGGGTAATCTTTAAGAGCATCAGTGAGCTGCCTGGATGCGCCCGGGCTCGGGTGTCGAAGGATAAAACCACAAGCGCCCAGCGCGAGTAGATTCAATGCTGTATCCGAGAGGGTTTCTCCCTTCTGCACGCTTGAGTGGGAGATTGCTAGGGACTGAGGAATCCCTCCGAGAGCACGGATGGCCGATTCAAATGAAAGGCGCGTTCGCGTGGAGTTCTCATAAAACAACAAAGAGACGGTACGCGACTGGAGCGCTGAAACCGAGCTCGCGCGGATCTGATCACTGCTTAGGTTTTTGAGGCTTTGAGAAAGGAGTTCCCGGAGATCTTGGGGTGAGAGCTGCGCGATGGAGTGCAGCGACCGGGTCACACTCCTACTTTCTTGAAGAACCGCTCAAACCTCAAGCGAGAAAGCCAGGATTTCGAAGCTTCACCAAAACCATGAATCGGTTCGATCGACATCCAGATCCTCCAGGCTTTGCCCAGGACCTCGTCCGGAGTGATCTCCCTTTGAGCTGGGGTGCCTCCAGTTTGGATGAGCTCAATTTTACCCTCTTTAACGGCTTTTACTTTGGCGACGTTCACCTTGAAGTCTGAGTTTTCTGCTCGGATGAGGAGCACATCGCCCTCCTCGGGAAGCGCTCTTGCCCAGGCGTAGCCTGGCTTCCAAACGAGGAGGTAGTCCCCAGGCAGCAGATCGGGTTGAAGCCTACTGTGCGGCATCCGGTAGGGTTCTAAAACCCAAGTCCGAAAGCCGAGGGCAAGAAGGGAAGCAAAAGTCAGAGTGAAGAGGTACGTCCTGATCACGGATCGCGTGGCTCTTCGCATCGGGCGTCAGTCCACCTTGAGGACCGCAAGGAAGGCTTCCTGCGGGATTTCGACCGTGCCGATTTGCTTCATGCGCTTTTTGCCCTCCTTCTGCTTTTCGAGGAGCTTGCGCTTACGCGAGATGTCGCCGCCGTAGCACTTGGCCGTCACGTTTTTGCGCAGGGCCGAGAGCGACTCGCGCGCCACGATCTTGGAGCCGATCGCGGCCTGGATCGCCACTTCGTACATCTGGCGCTCGATGAGTTCCTTCATCTTTTTGGCCAGTTCGCGACCGCGCATGGCCGACTTGTCACGGTGGATGATCACCGAAAGCGCGTCGACCGGATCACCGTTGATGAGGATATCGAGCTTGACGAGGTCACTGGGCTTGTAGTCGGTGAGCTCGTAGTCCATCGAGGCGTAGCCCTTGGTGGCGGACTTGAGGCGGTCGTAAAAATCGAAAACCATTTCGTTGAGCGGCAGCTGATACACCAGCGTCACGCGGTCCTTGGTGAGGTAGTCGAGCTTTTCCTGCATCCCGCGGCGCTCGTTGCAAAGCGCCATCACGGCACCCACGTATTCGGTGGGCATGTGGACCGAGAGCTTGATGAAAGGCTCTTCGATCGACTCAATGAAGGTCTGGTCCGGGAGCTTGGAAGGATTGTCGACCATGAGCGACTCGCCGTCGGTCTTGGTCACCTTGTCGACCACAGACGGTGCCGTGGTGATGAGGTTCAGGTTGTACTCACGCTCAAGCCTCTCCTGCACGACATCCATGTGCAGAAGACCTAAGAATCCGCAGCGAAATCCAAACCCGAGAGCGTTTGAGGTCTCTGGCTCCCACGAGATGGCTGCGTCGTTGAGGCGGAGCTTCTCGAGGGCTTCCTTGAGATCGTTGTATTCGTCGGCATCCACGGGGTAGACGCCGCAAAACACCATGGGCTTGGCTTCTTTAAAGCCGCCGAGGGGCTCGGAAGCAAGATTGCCCGCATCCATGATCGTGTCGCCGACCTTCATGTCGCGTACATCCTTGATGCCGCAGACAATGGCGCCGACTTCGCCGCTTGCGATCTGGTTGGTATCGGTGAACTTGGGTGAGAAAAGTCCAATGCGCTGGACTTCGAACTCCCTGCCCACATGGTGCAGGCGGATCTTCTTTCCTTTTTGGATCTTGCCTTCGAACACGCGGCAGAGCGCGATCACGCCCTGGTAGGGGTCAAACCAAGAATCAAAGATGAGAGCACGGAGCGGGTCATTGTCCGCATCCTTGGGAGCAGGAAAGTTTTTGACGACACCTTCGAGGATCTCTTCGATCCCGATACCGGCCTTGGCCGAGCAGCGGACAGCAGTGGAAGTGTCGACCAGGCCAATCGTCTCGTCGACTTCGGCCAGTGCGCGCTCGGGGTCGGCAGCCGGCAGGTCGATCTTGTTGACCGCACAAAAGACCTCGAGGTTGTTTTCGAGCGCCATGAAAACGTTGGCCAGAGTCTGCGCCTCCACACCCTGGGAGGCGTCGACCACCAGGATCGCACCTTCGCAGGCGGCAAGCGAGCGCGAGACTTCGTAGGTAAAGTCCACATGCCCGGGAGTGTCGATGAGATTGAGGATATAGGTCTGGCCATCGCGCGCCTTGTAATTGAGACGCACGCTCTGGGCCTTGATCGTGATCCCGCGCTCACGCTCGATGTCCATGTTATCCAGGAACTGGGCCTCCATCTCGCGCGAGGTGACCGTGTTGGTCTTTTCGAGCAGGCGGTCGGCCAGCGTCGATTTGCCGTGGTCAATGTGTGCGATGATGCAGAAATTACGGATATTCTTGGACATGCGCTTTTGGGGGATCTAAATCCTCCGGCAAGCTACCAGAGGGGACTCGTGGACGAAACCAAAGAATTAGTCATCGAATTGGTCATTCAAGACCTTTCTAGGGGTGGGGCCGGCGTGGGTCGAGACCAGGCGGGTCGAGCTGTTTTTGTTCATGGGACGGCTCCAGGTGACCGGGTTCGGGTTCGGGTGACCGAAGAAAAAAAGCGTTACGCTCAAGCGGAGCTCTTAGAGCTCCTCGAGAGGGCGGCCGTGAGGGTGGAACCTCGTTGCAGGGTCTATGGACGCTGTGGAGGGTGTCAATGGCAGCACCTTCCTTACGAGCTGCAGTGGAAAACCAAGGTGCAGGGGGCTCTTCATGCCCTCAAGCGGGTAGGCTTTGAGGGGGTTGAGGAACTCCCTCAGGATCAATATCCAGCCCTCAACCCCTGGAACTATCGGAATCGCATTCAGCTTCGCGGGGGTCAGCACGGAGTTGGCTTTTACGTTCGGGGAAGTCATGAAGTGGTTCCGATCGAGCGCTGCGAGATTGCTCGAGAGGAGATCAACCAGAGGATCTCTAGTCTTTCCAGTGAGGCGCGCTCCAGGGACAAGCCCAGCAAAGTAGAAGTAGAGGTTCTGGGGACGGGGGAGGTGCGCTCGGTTTGGAACTCCAAGCACGGGGCTCTCGGTTTTCGTCAGATTAACGATGAGCAGAACTCTCAACTCAAGGCTTGGATTGGGCGGGCGTTGCTGCCCTCTCAGGGCCAGGGGGGCCTACTTTTGGACCTCTATGGAGGGTTTGGCAACCTCTCCAGGGACCTGGCTTCGGGTTTCGGTCGAGTTCAGTGCGTAGATTGGGGTGCTCGGCAGGAGGGCGACGATTACCCTGACCACTTTGAAGTTTTCTCTGAAGATGTCCTGCGCTGGGTTCGAAAGGAGCTTCGCGCAACAGGGCTGGGGACTTCGTCTCCCGGAGGTGCGGTGATTTTGGATCCCCCTCGTGAGGGATGCGGTGAAGCCCTCAGTGAGATCTCCCAGCTGGTCGAACGTCGTGGAATTCGTCAATGGATTGCCGTGGGGTGTGACCCAGACTCGTGGGCAAAGGATCTTTGGCGGAAACTCCGATCCGATCGTGACTCGGGATGGAAGGTGGAGCGACTCGCCTTTTTTGATTTCTTTCCTCAAACCCCCCATCTCGAATCAGTAGCCCTCTTGAGTCGGGTTTGACACGGCTGGTGTAGACCCCTAGACTTTTGTGATCATGACGCCAAAATTCCACAAAATCTGGAGTGGCTGGGGAGTTTGCTTGCTCTTGGTTTCTTGCGCGAGCCTTTCAAAGCCCTCCAAGCGTGAAGTTGCTGCTCAATGGGTCGAGCTCGGCGCAAGTGCGGTCGAAGAAGGCGATCCAACAGGAGCCCTTCAGTACCTTGCAAGGGCCGAAGAGACGTTGCCTCAGGATGCGTCCCTCAATCATGTGCGTGCGTTGGCCTACTCCATGAGAAAAGATCTAGCTCCTGCATTGGCTTCGGCGCAAAAAGCGCATGAACTTGCACCCAAAGACAGTTCGATTGCCACGACTTACGGAAAGCTTTTGATGGAGTCAGGTCGCGATCGCGAGGCGGAGAAGGTTCTGACTCCTGCTGCTACTGACCCTCTTTATCGAGACGCCTATCGAGCCAGAACGAATCTTTCGATCATCTACACTCGGCGGGGCGATCGAGTTCAAGCGCTTCATCAGCTGGATCGGGCGATTCATGAAGAGCCCAAGAACGCTTGTCATGCTTACTATTTTCGCTCAGAGATTCGGATGAAAGACGGGAAAGTGCGAGAGGCGCTCAAGGATTTAGATGCTGCCACACAGAAGAATTGCTCCGCTTTTGCTCCGGCCCATCTCGCTACGGGCATTGCTTTGACCCAGGATCGTCAATACGCGAAGGCGCGAAAAAAGTTCCTTGAAGTCACTCAGCGTTTTCCGGGGACTGAGTTTGCAGAGCAAGCGATGGAGAACTTGAGGTACCTGCCCTAGAGGCAAAAACAAACCGCATGACATCAAGTCATCCTTCTTCTCTAGGTGAATTTCTTAGAAACGAGAGAGAAAACCGAGGCCTCACGGTCGAACAGGTGGCCTCGGCGACCAAGATTAGTCTCAGACTGCTCCACGCGTTAGAAAACGATCTTTACGAGGAACTCCCCGCTAAGCCCTTTGTGCGCGGATTCGTGATCGCTTACTGCCGGTTTCTGGGAGTGGATCCGCAAGAGACGTTGACCCGGTTTTCGCGTTTTCTGGATGATCGAAGTGCAGCGAGACCTTCAAAAGATGCCGGCCACAGTGGATATGCTTTTGAGCGAAAAGAAGGGGATCAGTCTCGGGCCGGTCTCTGGATGCTCATGGGAATGTTGGCCGTGGTCGCTGCCGTAGTGGTGGTGATTGCCAAACCCTCTCTCAAATCTCACCGGCGAGGACATGTGGAGCGTCTGCGTGAGGCTCAGCAGGGAGTCGCTGAAGCTCCCAGCTCAGCCCCTTCAGGAGCGCCCTCTGCGCTTGCGGCCGTCGAACCCAGCTCTGTTCCGAGCCGGGCCCCCAGTCCGACCCCCAGTCCGACCCCCAGTCCGACCCCCAGTCCGACCCCCAGTCCGACCCCCAGTCCGACCCCCAGTCCGACCCCAAGCCTGGTACCCAGCCCAAAGCCAGCCCCGAGCGTCAGCTCGAGCCCTAGTGCTGGTCCCAGCCCCAGCCCTGGCCCGAGTCGAAGGCCCGACCCACTCCTCTCGGGGAAAGATCTCTTTAAAGAGGAGATTCGGGTGAGAGTCGTGATTCAGGCCAACCAAGACATGTGGGTGAAGTTTAAAGTGGATGATCGCGCCAAGAATCGGATCGTGCTCAGGCAGGGCATTACGCTGGTGCTCCTGGCCAAGGAGTCGGTGGCGATTCAAAGCTCCAATCCAGCAGATGCATCGGTGACGCGCCAGGTCGGGGAGCCAAATGCACTCAAGTCGCTTGGCTCGGCGCAAAATCTAGCCGAATTGCTCCAAGGCGGAAGCGGTGTGACTGAGGATGGGAGGAGTCTCTGGATTCCTGCGCAAGTATCTAAAACTCAAGGGAATCCCTTTGCTGGAGAGTCCCCCATGGCCCCACCGCCCCCTAAACCCGCAAGCAGTGCGTCAAATGACGCACCCCAGACCCCCTGATTTGTCCACAGTTTACCCTGGACTTATCCACACACGACAAGTGCACGTATTTGCTCAATATTTAGTCTTAGATTTCGCTTTTTCGGGTTCTTTTTTACGACTTATCCCCAAAGCCGCGCCCAGAGCGGCTCCTGGGGGATTGTGTCATATTTTTGTCTGTGGATAACCGCTCTGGGAGCGGCAACAGAGCGGTTTAGGTTCGTGACGCAGAACGGAAAGCAAACCATCCCCAAAGCCCGGTCACGCCGTTTCCAAGTTGGAGAGCGAGTGCTGCGGGCAGAGTTCCTTGCTCAGCAAGACTGCCACCCCATGAAAGAAGGCCGTAATAAATCAGGAGAACGCCAAAGGCGACCAGTGCGGACCCAGAGCGAACCGAGCGCGTGGGTAGGCTCCCGTGTCCGATCCCTAAAAGGACAAAGCAGAGAGGCGCTAAAGCCACCGCAAGCCTTCTCCACCACTCTCCTTGAAGGATTCGGTGCTGACGCAGGTCTCGGTTGCGAGAGTGCTCGATGGATTTTCGAATCTCGGAGGCGGTGAGCATCTTGGGCTTACTCACTGGCGCGCCAGCGGATCCTTCAATCTTAAGAAAGAGCCGGTACTCATCAAAGTCGATCTTTTGGTAGCTCCCCTCGGTGGCTTCGCTTCGGTGGATATTGCCCTGAGTGAGCTTGAGGACAGCTTCACTTCCGCCATTAGAAGTTTTTCGATTCGTCCAAACTCCTTGCTGGGCCACAACAGTGAGTGGGTTCTTGGGTTCTCGCTCGTCGTAGATAAAGACCCCGCGCATTTGATTGGACTTGGGGTTCACTTTATCGGCGTAGACCAAGAGGTCATAGAAACCGCTGGTAAAGGTTCCCTCTCGAATCGCGCCGACAATGCGGGAGTTTCCAATTTCGGTGAGCTCCGCTTTGAGCGCTCGCTCAGCCATGGGCACCCACTGGAGGTTAAGTCCCAAGGAGAGAATCGAAACCACCCCAGCAACGATCAAAGGGGGGACGGTGAGTCTCTGGAGCGAATAGCCTCCAGCCTTGAGGGCAATCAGCTCACTATCGGTAGAAAGTCTGCCAAAAGCGAGCAGCACTCCGATCAGAAACGAGATGGGAAGAGCGAAGGGTAAGAAAGATACGCAAAGCAGGGAGGTCAGCTTGAGGAGGCTAAGAAATGGAACTCCGTGCACAATAAAAAACTCAGCCAAACGCAGCAGCTGGAACATCAAGAAAACAAAAGTAAAGAAGGCCAGACCTCCCAAGAAAGGGAGCACGATCTCGGAGAGCAAGTAGCGATCGATGAGCTTAGTACGCATTCTTGTGGATGAACCCTCTCCAGAGGGTCAACCACAGAATCTTCCAGTCCAGCCAATAAGACCAGTGGCGAATGTAGTACAAATCGCACTCAATTCGACGCGTCAGTGAAGTGTCGCCTCGCCAGCCGTTCACTTGAGCCCAGCCCGTGATCCCTGCTTTGACCTTATGGCGAAGCATGTAGCCCGGGATCTCAGTTCTAAACTTATCGACGAAAAAAGGCCGCTCAGGCCGGGGGCCAACGAGCGACATATCGCCTTTAAAGACGTTCCAGAGTTGAGGCAGTTCATCGATACTCGTGGACCGCAGAAAGCTTCCAAGCCAGGTTCTCCGGTCGTCCCCTGAGCGCGCCCAAACCGGGCCGCTTTCTTTCTCGGCATCCACTCGCATGGAGCGAAACTTGAGCATCCCAAAGGTCTCTCCATCGAGGCCCATGCGCTCTTGACGATAAAAGACAGGCCCAGGAGAGCTCAATTTGACCGCGATGGCGATGAGAATCAAAAGCGGGCTCAGAATCAAAAGACCTAGCGCTGAGAGTGCAATATCCGTGAGGCGTTTGAGGCTACTCCCCCAGCCATCTAGAGGTGAGTCGTTCACGCTCACCATGGGGATGCCATCAAAGTCCTCAATCTGACAGCCCAGCCGGATGTATTCGTTGAGATCGGGGATGACTCGAATGTCGATCGTTTCTTCGTGGACTTGAGAGAGGAGCCGGTCGAGCTCTGCGCTCTGTGCTCGTGGCAGAGCAAAGATGACTTCGTGGATGTTTTCTTTTTTTAGGGTTTCGCGCAGATCAGGAAAGGTTCCCGGCTGAGTGGCAACGAGGTAGCTGCCAAGCTCTGGAAAATTGCGGATTCGCTCTGCGACCATCGAGGCCGAGGGTCCCTCTCCCACAATCAGGGTGCGTTGTGCACCCACGCCGAACTCCCGGAGGGATCGAATGGCGTTTCGGATCGTGAGCCGTGAGCCGATGAGCAACACACCACCCAGGACTCCAAAGAGACTCAAGGTGCTTCGAGAGTACTTGTATTCAGTGATCAGGCTCGCCAGGGCCAGCAGGATCACCCAGGCTAGAAAATGAGCTTTGAGGGTGAGAAGCGCCTCGTGGGTGCGGCGGAGGACTTTGTTTGAGCCATAAAGTCCCTGGGACGAAAAAAGAACCACCCAAAGAACGATCACCAGCGGAAGCAGGGCGATGTATTTATCGAAAGGTTGGATTCCGCCTTTGAGTTCAATCCATCCTGACTCAAAGCGCAGCTTGTAAGCCAGAACCCATGCCGCACTGATCCAAACCGCATCCGAGATGCGAATTAAAGAGCCGACTTTGGTTTGGTAGCGTTTGAGCATTTGAGGTTCAAATTCCCGGGTTGCGTATGTTAGACGTTGCCTACTTCTAAATCACATTTTCACTTAATTTTTGAGAGGCTTTGCTCATGGCTGCTAGTAAATCCAGACCCTCATCTCAATCCCCGTCCCAGAATTGGATTTTTCCGTCCTTCGAGGTTCAGGAAAAGGCAAGAGCAGCGGGGGTCTCCACCGACGTCGTTTGGGTTTGGCAGGATGCGTCTAAGAAGGTTCAAGTGCCTGCCAAGAGTCCCTATGCAAAGACCCTCGAAAAGATCCGGGCCGCTGAAGGCTTCTCGGCCAGGTTGGGAGCCACTCAAGTGGTTCGCTTTGGCGGACAGGACCCAGCTGAAAGTGTGGTTTTTGTGGGTCTTCGTGTGGCAAGTGACTTGACGGAGGACAAAATTCGCCAAGCAGGGGCCGCACTCTGGTCGAGGCTGGGGAGCGAAAAGTTTGCATCGGCCGCGATTCATCTCGAAGAGTTTGCCAAGCAGCCGCAGCACCTCCTGAAAGTACGAGCTCTGCTCGAGGGGGTCGTGCTCAGTTGCTACGGATTTTCGAAGTACAAAAAAATCGCCGACCCCGTTCACGCCACCCGAAAGCTCATCTTCGTGGCCTCGGATCGTGCCATGGCTACCCATCTGGGCGATGAGTTTAAGAGGGCGCTTGCGGTCGGAGAGGCAGTCAACATCACTCGGGATTGGTCCAACGAACCCTCCAACTTTGGGACTCCCGAGTACTTTGCCTCCGAATCCCAAAAGTACGCTCGCAAGTACGGGCTTAAGTGCCGTGTTCTATCCGAGTCGGATGCAAGGCGAGAAAAAATGGGGCTTTTCCTAGCCGTTGGTCAGGGATCGGAGCGCGAAGGAAAAATCGTAGTTCTAGAATACACCCCCAAAAAGAACGCATCCAAAGCGCGAACGATCGCTTTTGTTGGTAAAGGAATCACTTTTGATAGCGGCGGGATCTCGATCAAGCCTTCTCTTCGCATGGAAGAAATGAAGCATGACATGACCGGGGCTGCGACCCTGTTTGGAGCCACCCTGCTTGCGGCAAGGCTTGGGGTGCCCAACCGGATCGTGACGATCTTGGCTTTCACTGAGAACATGCCCGATGGAATGGCCATTCAACCCGGCAATGTGGTTCGAGCACGAAATGGCAAGACGGTGGAAATCATCAATACGGATGCCGAAGGTAGGCTAATTCTGGCTGACGTGCTGGATTATGCCCATGAGTTTAAGCCCGACGTGATCGTTGATGCGGCAACCCTCACCGGAGCCGTACAGGTCGCGCTAGGCAAGCACTGCTGCGGGATCATGGGTAACGACGACGGGCTCGTTCAGTCCCTGATTACTGCAGGGCAATCCAACCATGAACGCATGTGGCAATTGCCGATGTGGGATGAATACTTCGAGGACCTCAAGTCAGACAGTGCAGACATGAAAAACTCTGCCAATGACGGAAGCGGCGGCACGATTCGAGGCGCGATCTTTATGAACCAATTCATCCGCAAAGGCATGAAGTGGGCGCATCTGGATATCGCTGCGGTCGCAAACGGAATGGGACACGTGCCTTACTTTCCTAAAAAAGGGGCAAGTGGGATCTACGTTCGGTCGCTCGCCCAATTTGCATCGGAGTTTTAAGTCATGTCGAAACGCTTTTTCATCAAGGATGCCGGCGAACACGAAGGTCAATCCGTCACGGTTCGGGGCTGGGTCTATAACCTGAGAAGCTCAGGCAAGATCAAGTTCCTCCTCTTACGAGATGGCAGCGGCCTCATGCAGGGCGTGCTCTTTAAGGGCGAGTGCTCTGAGGAAGCTTTTTCCGAATTTGAAAAGCTCACCCAAGAGTCCTCTGTCGAAGTAACGGGAGTCCTTCGAAAAGAACCTCGCTCTCCGGGTGGCTTTGAGATGGGAGTGAGATCGCTTCGAATCGTGAATGTGGCTGAGGCTTATCCGATTAGCCCCAAAGATCACGGAGTGGAGTTCTTGATGGAGAATCGTCACCTGTGGCTTCGCTCACAAAAGCAGTGGGCAGCCATTCGGGTGCGCTCGGAGATCATTCGAGCGGTCGAAGAGTTTTTCTATAAGAATGACTTTATTCGGTTTGATGCGCCCATTTTGACCCCGAGTGCCTGCGAGGGCACCTCAACCCTGTTTGGAACGGATTACTTTGATGAGAAGGCTTTTCTCTCTCAGTCGGGCCAGCTCTATGGCGAGGCGGGAGCCATGGCTTTTGGTAAGGTCTTTGTTTTTGGCCCCACCTTTCGAGCAGAAAAATCTAAGACCCGTAAACACCTCACCGAGTTTTGGATGGTGGAGCCTGAAGTGGCGTTTGCTGATCTCAATGACAACATGGAGCTCGGTGAAAAGTTCATTGAGCACATTGTTCAGACGGTACTGGCTAACCGTGCGCCCGAGCTTAAGATTCTCGAGCGCAATGTAGCAGAGCTTGAGGCGATTCGAGGCCCTTTTCCGAGAGTTTCGTATGACGAAGCGGTCAAGATCCTCGAGAAAAGAGGAGTCGAGATTCCCTGGGGAGAGGACTTTGGAGCTCCCCATGAGACGGCTTTGGGCGATGAATTTGGCAAGCCAGTTTGGGTGCACCATATGCCAGCCCAGATTAAGGCGTTTTATTTCAAGCAATCCGACTCAGTCGGTGGTCCCGGGGTTGAGGGGACGGGCAAGTATGCTTTGGGCTGCGATTTGATTGCGCCTTTTGGTTACGGCGAAATCATTGGGGGCGGTCAGCGTGAAGAGAAAGTCTCGGTGCTTCAGCGCCGAATTGCGGAGCACGGACTCTCTGAGGCGGATTACAAGTGGTACCTGGATCTGCGTCGTTTTGGATCAGTGCCTCACAGTGGGTTTGGGCTCGGCATTGAGCGCACGGTGGCCTGGATTACGGGTGTGGAGCATGTGCGTGAGACCATTCCATTTCCTCGCATGCTCAATACCTTGAGACCCTAAGCGATGGACTCCGGTCTTCATGTGGTGCTCATTGAGCCCGAGATCCCTCAAAACACGGGGTCGATCGGGAGGCTCTGTCTTGGAACGGGATGCACCCTGCATCTGGTGGAGCCTTTGGGGTTTGAAATCACCGATTCTCAGCTCAAACGAGCCGGCCTCGATTACTGGGAACACCTCAAAGTGGTGCGGCATGTGAGCCTGGAGGCTTTCTTAGAGTTTTTGCCGCCCCATGCGCCCAGGGCCTTTTTGTCAAAAAAAGCGGGTCACAGTCTGTTTGAGCACCGCTTTGAGCCCGGGACTTTTTTGATTTTTGGAAAAGAAACGATGGGGTTGCCGGAGGACCTCTTGGCAAGAAACCCTCTGAGTTCATTTAGGATTCCGATTCTCGATGCGAGGGTTCGGTCTTTTAATCTCTCTCAGGCGGTCGCCGTCAGCGTTTACGAGGCACTGAGGCAGCTGGGAAGGCTCTAGGTTCCGTCACTTCCAGGGTCATCCAGCGCACCTGCAGCCACCGCCAGTGCAGCCGCCGCATCCAGCTCCTCTTCGGGAGGGGGAGGGGCTGCCTGGGCTTCTTCTGTTCCCCCCTTTTGTAGGCGTTTGATCATGTCATCGGCTTTTCGGAGGCGATCAGCCATCGAGTTGATCATCACGCGGAGGTAGGGGGGAGTGCCTGCAAACAGCTTATCCAGGGAGTCAAAAGGGATCTCCGTCAGTTCAACATCCGTCAATGCATAGGCCGAAGCACTCCTGGGCTGTCGATCAAAGAACGAAAGTTCGCCCAAGAACTCATTGGAGTGGAGCTTGGCGAGCTCGATGAAGGAGGCCCCCTTCATCTTTCGGATGGCCACCGTGCCCTTGGTGATCAAAAAGATGCTTCTCGGCGTTTCGCCTTCGGTAAAAATCGCCTGACCGGATCTAAAACTACGAACGGGGGTAGAAGCCATGAGGGAGAGAGTGCCAAATGTTCTAGAAAGGCGCAATTGACACCCGATCGGGGCAAAAGTAACCAATCGGCATGAAAAACCTCAGGGTATTAGGGAGTCTGTTGATCGGCATTTGGGTGCTCCTCGGAGGGGTGGATAGGGCTTGGGCCAAGACCCCGAAGATTGGCTTTATCCTGAGTACGATGCAGGAAGAGCGCTATCAGCGCGACAAGAAGGTGTTTGAAGACACTGCCAAAGCTCTGGGTGCAGAGGTCATCTTTGCCTCCTGCAATAACAGCGAGCAGACCCAGGCCTCCGAGGTGGATAATCTCCTCTCCCGGGGCATCGATGTGCTGGTGATTCAGCCCGTGAACGGAGACACGGCGACTTCGTTTGTCAAACAAGCCAAGCGCGATGGCACCCAAGTCGTGGCGTACGACCGACTGATTAAGAAAGCGGATCTCGATGCCTATGTCACTGAGGACAGCAAGAAGGTCGGAGCCCTCCAAGCCGAAGCAGCGGTGAAGTTTACCGGGGGTAAAGGCAATTACGTCATTTTGATGGGTCAGGCGGGGCACTCAGTGGCTGAGGCCAGGACCGCTGGGATTCTGGAAGTGCTAGGTCGGCATCCTGGGGTTAAAATTGTGCTCAAACAGTATCATCCCGGATGGTCCCCTAAGCTTGCGATGGAGACGCTCGAAAACGCGCTCACTCAAAACAAGAACAACATCCAAGCCGTGATCGCTAACAATAGTGGGATGGCTCACGGTGCGGTCCAAGCCATCGAAGAGCAAAAGCTCACCGGAAAAGTTTTTGTGGCAGGAGCAGACGCAGACCTGGCGGCGATTCAAAACATCGTTACGGGTAAACAGCAGTTTGAAGTCCAGATCTCAATCCAAGACATGGCCCGCAGAGCCGCTGAAGTGGCGGTCGCACTTGCCCATGGAAAACCCATTTCTGCGGACTCTAAGGTCAATAACGGACTCAAAGACGTCGTCACGATCAACACGCCTGTCTTTGGTATTGATGCGTCTCAGGTGGAGGCCAGAATCATCAAGACTGGCTTTCATTCAAGAGAGGCCGTCTTTTCTAAGAAATCAAAGTAGCAGTTATTTAAAAGGTCTTTCATGACGGACTCGCTCCAGCCCGATCTTCTCCGAATGCGGGCCATCATTAAGGATTTTCCGGGTACCAGGGCCTTGGATGGCGTGGACCTGGAGCTCCGTGCGGGCGAAGTTCTGGCGCTCATGGGCGAGAATGGCGCTGGAAAATCAACACTCATGAAGATCCTGAGTGGCGTGTGGCCCTCTGGATCGTTTGCAGGCGAAATCCTCCGTGATGGCAAGCCTGTGAGTTTCGAGGATACCCGCAACGCTCATCGAGCTGGGATCGCGATGATTCACCAAGAGCTCGCTCTTTTTCCGGAGCTCACGGTGGCCGAGCACTTGGTGCTCGATCAGCTCCCAGCCGTGATCGATTGGGATCCGATTTATCGTGAGTGCCAGACGTTTTTAGATCGTTTGGATTTTGGACTACGAGCCGATCAGGTAGTCAAAACGCTCTCGATCGGGTCCAGGCAGCTCGTTGAGATTGCACGCGCGCTTTACAGAAATGCAGCAATTATTGTTTTTGATGAACCTACCTCTGCACTGAGTGAGAAGGAGGTTTTAAAGCTTTACTCGATCATCCGAAAGCTCAAGTCCGAGGGTCGGGGGATCCTCTACATCACGCATCGTATGGACGAAGTCTTCGAGCTTGCGGACCGAGTGCTCGTGCTCAGAGATGGAAAAAGTGTCGCAGCCTTTGATCGCACTGAGCGCATGGAGCGTAAAGAGCTTGAGCCCAGGCTTGTGGCAGCCATGGTGGGAAGAGAGATCAAAGATGTCTTTCCCCTAAAAAATGAACCCTCAAAAGAGACCGTACTCCACGTGCAGGGCCTCTCGCTTACCCGACCCAATGGCAGGAAGCGGGTTCATGAAATCGATTTTGAAGTTCATGCGGGCGAGGTTTTAGGTTTTGCAGGACTTTTGGGCTCGGGCCGTTCTGAGATTCTGGAGAGCTTGTTTGGGTACTACCACGCGGATGGGCCCAAGGGATCTGGCTTTAAGGTTGAGGGACGAGTGAAGGTCGCGGGTAGGGAATTCAAAATAGGAAGACCCGTAGACTCTCTTCGAGCAGGAATGGCTTTTTTGTCAGAAGACCGAAAAGGAAGTGGTTTGATGCTGGGCCAGAGCATCCTTGCCAATCTCAGTCTTGCAAGGCTCTCCAAGCAAGAGGGGTCAAGTCTAGTGCCCCTTCGGGCTCAGGACGAGTCGGAGCGATCGAGGCGTTGGATCACGGATCTCAGGGTCAGGTGCACCGACCCCAAACAGCCGATTGGGCACCTCAGCGGAGGGAATCAGCAAAAAGTCGTTTTAGCCAAATGGCTCGAGACCGAGCCCAAAGTGATTTTTTTGGACGAACCCACCCGTGGAGTGGATATCGGCGCTAAGGCAGAAATCTATCAATGGATCCAAAAGCTCGCGTCGCAGGGTATGGGTGTGGTTTTGGTCTCGTCTGAGCTCCCCGAGCTTATCGGCCTTGCGCATCGGATCTTGGTTCTCCGAGAGGGTCGGATCTCTGCTGAGATCCCTTTGAAAAAAGAGTGGGGAGCCGACATTCAAGAGAGAATTCTGGAGGCAGCTTCATTATGAATCATGATTCTCGTAACTTTAGGGGCCTTCTGCTCTTGGCGACGCTCGGTGTTTTGCTTCACTTTTTGACTCAGGGGACTTTTACCGAAGCAAGAAACCTCACCAATCTCACCCGTCAGGTGGCCATCAACGGGATCCTCGCCATGGGGATGACCTATGTGATCCTTATCGGCGGGATTGATCTTTCGGTGGGAAGCGTTGTCGCGCTCTGCGGGATCACGGCAGGAATGATTCAAGTAAAGCTCGGCTTTGCGGATGCTGTCGGGGCGCAGGCGTGGCTTGGCGTGTTTTTGGCCCTCGGAGTCTCGATTGCGACGGGTCTTTTGATCGGGCTTTTTAATGGCTGGATGATCACGCGCTACCGAATTGCACCTTTCATCATCACTTTAGGAATGATGGTGATTGCTCGTGGAGCGGCTTTGATTCTTTCGGACGGGGCTGCCCTCTCTCCCACTGGGGATCTCTTTAACGAACTGGGTCAGGGCTATCTGCCTGTGATTGCTACTCTGGCGGTTTGCGGAGTTTTGATGGCGCTCCAGATCGTGCGCAGCCTGCGACGCCCCCTTCAGGCGAAACAAAAGGCGTTGTCTCTCACAGGAATTCTCCTGGGTGGAGGGGCTGCGGCCTACGTCTTTGGAAACTACAATGGATTTCCGTATCCCGTGATCTTGTTTGGAGTGCTTGCTGTGCTCGGAGGCTGGATTCTCTCTCGGACTCGGGCTGGGCGTTTTACCCTCGCTCTGGGCGGAAATCCTGAAGCGGCTTGGCTTGCGGGAGTTCCGATCCGCGCGCTCACGCTTGGAATTTACACAGCCATGGGGGCTCTTGCTGGGCTCTGCGGGGCGATTCTCACAGCAAGACTCAACGGAGCACTCCCCACAGCAGGAGAGCTGTTTGAGCTCGATGCCGTGGCTGCTGTAGTCATTGGTGGAACCAGTCTTCAGGGAGGCAGCGGCTCGGTGTCGGGTTCGGTGTTGGGCGCATTCCTGATTGGGACACTCAATAACGGAATGAGCTTAATGGCGATTCCTGAGTTTTATCAAAAGGTGATCAAGGGAGTGATCATCGTCCTGGCCGTCTGGCTGGATACGCGCCAGAAAGGCCAAGCAGCGGCCAAAGCCTAGACCGAATCGCCAGAGTCGAGGCGTTAGAGAACCTGCCCACGGCTTTCTGGCCCGTCTGATCGAGAGGGATGATTCTCATCTGATAAATGCCCCATCCCGGTAAGTGCTGTGCTGGCGTCAATTGGAGCTGACCTCTTACTCCTGCCTGCGCAAATCCTTTGAACGCCTGAGGATCCGGTGTGGTGGAGTTCGGTTGAGAGAAAGTCTGATTGGGCCTGCTCACTTCAAAGTAGATTCCACCGGCTCCCGAAAAGCTTGAGACATCGTATTCAATCGAGATGGCCTGATAAGGGTTATTCGTTACCCACTGGGTTTGTCCGTTAAAAGTGGGAGCTCTGGCGATCTCGCTGCTGGGCGGTGGAGGAGTGGGGCTGGGGTCAGGACCAGGTCCACCCGAGCCCTGAGGTTTGTACCAGCAGCGGGGGCGATTTCCGAAAGAGAAGTTCTTTTCTTCGGAGCAAGTTCCCACAGTAGGGTCGCTCTCGCTCACCGGTTCAGTCTTCGATACCTGGCACACTGAGCCGTTGTAGTAAGTGTCCAGCCTACACTGTGCGGCAGGGTGCGCGTCTTGGGTGCTCCCCACAACATTACTGTCGGGAGTGTCGAAGCTAATTGCACCCGTACCATTCAGCACACGCATAAGCTCAGCCGTTGATTTGCCTGCCATCGCAGAGCGCTGGCAGATCGCGATACTTGCAGCATCGCCAAAGCTTGCTTCGCATTGACGGGTCACCGAGGCTGGTACGTTGAGCTTTTTGACAATCGAGATGTTGTCATCTTTTTCAAAAATGTTTCGGAGGCACTTGAGAGAACCAAAGTAATCCGCCTGGCCCTCATTCGCGGCCCACTCTCCTCGGTACTTGGGGGCGCCTCCAATGTGGTGGCCCACCTCATGACATACAACGAGCGAAAAGCCGTCCTCGGTGATCACCGCATGCCTGGCCAGTCCTCCGTACATCGAGACGATCCACTGATTGCCGCTTCGAGAAGCGTAGGCGTTGACCGTGCCGTCATCCCACTCGCGCTCAAACGTAAGAGTCGCACCCTGCTGCGCGATAACGGGTTTATAAAAGGCCTCCACTCGGTCAATCAGTTGATTGAATCTGGCCTGCGTCATGCCATTGCTTCCATGTGCAGAAGAAATGCTCAAAGTGTTGGGTGGTAAAAATCCGTCCTTGATGCAGTCCGACGCAAGAGCGGCTGTAGAGATGAGAGATGCCGACAACGACAAAAGAGCAAACGCCTTCATGCCAGACTGATCGGAGGGTTTCCGAAAAGTCTGAAAAAAAGAAGGCTCGGCAAAACATGCCGAGCCTTGCTAATTTGAGCCGTTTTTAGCTGATTTTTGCGGCAATTTTTGCCGCAGAAAGCCCGTGCTTATCAAAGAGCTCCACGGGTTCACCGCTCTCGCCAAACTGATCCTGGCATCCAAAGCGCTGCAGCGGAATGCCCGCACCATTTTCGGCCAAGACTTCGGCCACGGCTGACCCCAGTCCACCAACCACGGAGTGGTCTTCAATAGTAAAGATCTTTGAGGGCTTCACGACCTGGACCGCAGCTAGGAGTCCTGCGGCATCGAAGGGCTTGAGGGTGTGGCAGTTCCACACGTGGACATTGTAGCCTTTTCCGGCGAGGATTTCGGCTGCTCCCATGGCTTCACCCACACCCGCTCCACTGCCAATGGCCAGAATATTCTTTGAGCTCCCAGCAGAGCCCATTGAAGCGATTTTTCTAAGCTTTCCAGGGGCAAACGGAGCCGCTTTTTCGGAGTAATCGGGCAGGACTTGGCGAGTGAGCCTGAGATACGCCGGACCCTTGTACTGCTTGACGAGGTAATCCATCACAGCGTGAGTCTCAGCATCATCCATGGGTTGAAAAACACCCATAGTCGGAAGAACTCGCATCAAGGCCACGTCTTCAAGACCCATCTGGCTATGACCATCATCACCGATTCCGAGCCCCGCATGAGTACCGATCAAGCGGACATTGGCACCTGAGTAAACAGCGCTCAAGCGGACCTGGTCGTAACGTCCGGTGAGAAATGCTCCAAAGCTGCAAAGAAAAGGAAGCTTGCCACTAAACGCCATTCCACAAGCGGCGCCGATCATGTGAGCTTCTTGAATTCCCATTTCAAAAAATCGCTCCGGAAACTTCTTTGCGAAAAGATCGGACTTGGTCGACTTGGAGAGGTCGGCATCGAGCACAACGATTTCTGAGTGCTCCGCTCCCAGGCGGGCGAGAGCTTCACCAAAAGACTGACGAGTTGCCTTAGCCATTTTTACGGACCTCCTCGATCGCACGCTTGGCGTCTTCGGCCTTAGGAGCAGCGCCATGCCATTCAATTTTATTTTCCATGAACGAAACGCCTTTGCCTTTTACGGTGTTGGCGATGATGAAAACGGGCTTCTTGGATCCCTTGGACTCCAGTTCGCGGGCCTTTTGGTAGGCTCCCAGGATCTGATCCAAGTTGTGACCGTCGATCTCGATGACTTCCCAGTTAAAAGCGCGCCATTTTTCGGCAATGGGCTTGAGAGAGAGCACTTCGTCGGTTGGACCGTCGATCTGGCCGCCGTTGTTATCGAGAATCACACACAGATTGGAGAGTCCAAACTTGGGCGCCGAAAGGGCCGCTTCCCAGATCTGGCCTTCTTGGATCTCACCATCACCCACCATGCAGTAGATGCGCGACTTGGAGCCCGAGAGCTTGTGCGCCATAGCCATCCCGCAAGCGACAGAGAGTCCTTGGCCGAGAGAGCCTGTCGAAGCCTCGACGATGGGGAGACGTACGCGATCCGGGTGGCCTTGAAGCCTGGACCCCGTGCGGCGCAGGGTTTTGAGTTCTTCGGGTCGGATGTAGCCCTTTTGCGCGAGGATTGCGTAGAGGGCTGGGACT
>Ga0169931_10002773_pt1 | contig 28300 bp, 22 predicted proteins | sample Kivu_15m_20L_FD_129675 | JGI IMG/M metagenome (GOLD analysis project Ga0169931, IMG submission 129675) | Freshwater microbial communities from Lake Kivu, Western Province, Rwanda to study Microbial Dark Matter (Phase II) - Kivu_15m_20L... | ecosystem: Environmental > Aquatic > Freshwater > Lake...
TTTGAAGACCAAGGGGAATTTTGGCTTGGTAACCCTCAGTCGGAAGAGAATAAAAGGGCAGTCTTAGAGTTGGTTCCGAAAGAAGTTCAGGATGAATACCGAGAACTTGGGTTTGCTAAGTGGGGTAGTATTATTTTCCCCGTAATCCAATTGGGCCCGTTTGATGTATATTCCGAAGATGTTCTGAAAAATTATTATACTATGGCTAATAAGGTAAGTCAAGTTTCTAATTTAAAATCGTTGACATAAGATATATTCTGCTTCTGTCTAATGTTTTGTAGTGTTACGGCGGTGGTAGACCTCCGACTCGACTCGTATATTGGTACGGGAATTCGCATGACGATCTTAAAGCGGGGTTTTCATTTATACCACAGCAAAATGTAATTCCATATGATGAAGGCTGCAGAAAAGGCTTTAACGTAATACCTAAAGCGATTCAGAAGAAGATTGACAGTGGAGCCACTTTATCATCGAACGACAGGCTTCTAGTCAAAGGTTTACAGGAAATGGAAAAGGAAAGCTCTCTTCCAAAGGAAAATCGCGTCATTTGGCTCAAGGTAAAAGTCGACGATAATTTTGTTGACCCTGAAGATGAAAATACAGCTCAGAGCTTCGTAGAAATGAATAAGAAAAAGCGTAAATCAACGGACAGAGACGATGACTCTAAACCCAAACTGAAAAAGTTGAAGAAAAAGGAGTACTCATTGGACAATAGTACACAAGAGAATACCAACGCTGGAGAGAAAAAAAGGATAGAATTTTCTCAAGGCAAAAAAAATATCGAAGGTTCCACGGGACAGCCTGGGCACAACGCATCCTTAGATTTCAGCGAGGGCACTGATAAAGCTCAGTATGGTAAGACTGGTAAGGCTAACAAGATGAGCTACTTAAAGGAAAAAGTTAAAGGGGAAGTAAATGAAGAAGAGCAGTATTTCAATAAAGACTCTTCTGATGATGACGACGAGAAAGATGAGGATTATGCGGAAAACTCTAATGACGAAGTTGGCGATGACATAGACGATACAGATAATGTGGCAAGCAAGAAAAAATCAAAAGGATCATTTGTAGAGGCGACGAAACGCTCACCTTTGCATTCAAAAAGTCGTTCGACAAATATAAAAAAGTCTGGACTTATAATGAATGATTCGGAACAGACACAGTTCCTCCAATGTGAACATTTATTCCTTGAAGATATGGCTCATCTATGCAAAGCAGTTGAAGAGGGAAACGAGAAGCAATCTTTGTTCATTCTTGATAACATCGAAAAGAATCTTGAACAAATTACTCCGTCTTTTGTTCGCGAGTCGAAAATTGGTATACTATTGAAGAACGTTCGCTACGTCTTCGAACATATCAAACCAAACGAGGCCGTCCGAATGAAAGCAAAAGCACTTACTCGTAGTCTGAAAGATATTTACGCGAAAAAAGGTGGTGATAGTAACAAATTCAGTCCAAGGAGATCTAAAAGTTGGAAGTTGAAGAATATTGTTGACATGTCACAAATCCATCGTAGCACTTCAGCTGATGAAACAGTAAGGGGGAAAGAAATTGAAAAGATCGAATATGAGGAAATTGCTGCCAAAGGTCATGGTACTGAAGCTATCGATAGTACCTTGAGAAGTTCATCTTCCGCGCAGTCTCAAGATATCGGAAAATCATCGAGAAAGTCATTTCCACTCGCAAAGGCGCTTGAACGTAAACCTCAAATGGTTTCTTTGACCCAAAATTTTTTATCAGAGCAACAAAATGTACCGACGACTATGACATCGTCTGATTTTCCCAAATGGCTTACCGAGGAGTCTGTTGACCAACGAATTTATGAAGATAAAAGGCGATGGACGGGTACTCAATCTTTACTCGATGCATGCGATGTATTTAAATCAGAAAAGGTCAAACCCTCTTCAATCGCATACGCGTTGGAAAAAGCCATTTTCGAAGAATTCGGAGACAATATGGAAAAGTATTGGGAGAAAATCAATCAAATTTATTGTGCAATTAAAGGCTTAAATACCCTCGGCACGATAGTCCCTAGAATCGAGGAGGGGAAATTCTTCAGGCCTAGGTCTATTATTTTGATTCCTGAGAGATTTCTCATGCAATCATTCAAAGGAGAGGCAATGGACATTTAATGACAGACCTTTTACGATTTTAGTAAATTAATGACAGACCTTTTACGATTTTAGTAAATGAAACAAACCTTATCATTTTTATTTAGCTATATAAAGCGACCTGAAACCTATATTGATAATTATATCCCATGATTCAATTGAATTCGTAGCCCATGTACGGGAAAAAAGCCAGGATTGTATCTATAGGTCAAATTTTGCAGGGGATCTAAACTCCAATCCCATCCTTTTCGTAAAACTTCTTGTAGTAGGGACACACCTTCAGCATTTGCAAGAAATCGTCCTGGACACATGCGATTTCCTGCACCGAATGACCATATTGGAGATATGGATAGGGAAGGGTTAGATGATTCTCCTCTTATATCATCTTTGTTGGGAGACGAGAGCCATCGATCCATGTCAAATTTATTGCGATTCGGATAGATTGACTCATCATCCAACAAAATTGCTGCAAGTGCATAGGTAATATACCAGCTTTTGGGTATGTGATATTGTCCTAAACGTAGTCCATCTTCTGCACCTACAACTCTCATGGTAAAAGGTGCTGCTGGATACAGTCTTTGCGTCTCTGTAAGGAAAGCCTCGATAACCTTCACGTCATCTACAGACCCTTGTAATCGTTTCAGCAAAGCTTTATCTTGTGCAAGAACGAAGAATGAAGAAGTTAGAACTGACGATGTAGTGTCACTCCCTGCAAAGAGCAAAGTAAGGATATTGTCAACGATCGCATCGTTGAATAAACATGACGACGATCCATCCTCGCTTTTTACAATACTTTCCATGAGATTCGCGAGTAAAGATACTTTACGATTCGATGATGTTGAGTTTCCTGAGTTCTCTCTGCGAAGTTGTGACATAATATCAATGACTTTGTCATGAATTCGAGACCTAGCTCTCATAGCTCTACCAGCGATTGTCCAGGGGAGAAATGATGTCGGTGGGGCGAGGAGTCCCAAACTCCAGGTATTGATGTCATCAATAAGTGCATCCAACTGCCGTGTTGATTTTAATTCAATCCAAAGCTCATTTCCAAATAAAACACGTAACATAACACGAAGAGAAAATCGTTTTAGTTCTGGGACTAAAGGAAAGTAACCTTTTTTCAAAGAACATTGTTCGATGAATTCACATGCCGAAGAAGATATTTCAGACATGTATTGTTTCGGAACTAAAGTAGGACCAATCAGACTGCGCAGCCGTAAGTGCTCTTGTCCACTTGTTACGAGTACAGAATGCTGTCCAAAGAGAGCTTTATGATGTGGTGGGAAACATGCTGATGTAGCATTCTTCCTAGTTCTTTCAACCTGATATAGCTCCTTCGATAAGCTATCATTAGCAACGAAAACTGTATCATGGAAAAGAATCGAGGTTCTCCATATATTTCCAAAATATCTTTTACAATCAATTTGATACTGGGCCATCGTAGTGGGATGGAGGAGACGCAAAGTGTCGCCGATTAAGGGCCATCGCCCCCATGCATTTCATGGAGGAAGTGAGAATTTCTTTCTGCGCTTCCTCCAAGAGAAAATAAGGTACATGAAAAGAAGTACCAGTAACCCAGCGAGGCTAGTTATTAAATTTTGCTGTTGTATAGGGTCTAACGTCATCATACTGAGTATAATTCAATCGATCATGATGAGGATGGCCATGCTAGATGGACGAGACGAGTATGTCAAGAGTAAAGACATGATAAAAAATAGAATCAAACACTTCATACTGTATGTACGTTTCCAGTTGTACAGTACAGTACTGTACGGTAATGTATTTGATGTAAATCTTAGTCGTGCACTATTAGAAAATTGTCGTTACATCATACATAGCAAACAAAAATGCTTCGTATGTATGTATGTCGGGAACATAGCTACGTAAATAACAGTCGTCGAGTGCCGAGTGTCAAAACCAGCAATTTTGATTACGTAAAAATTTCTCTCATTATTTGTATTTTTGTATACAGTCTATAGGCATCCTGAATCATGAAAGACCATCAGATACCGAGGGCAAATAAGAAGCGACCAATCGATGAAAGTTCTGAGGAGTCCGGTAGTGATGAAGCAGCTGATCTTTCATCTAGCGGCGGTTGTACTCAATCATCTCCACCAAGAAATAACTTTGAGTCTATTGAACCTTCTTTATCTAATGGAATATTTACAGCACTTGCTGTATACAACTTTACCGTCATGACACCGGTTCAATCGGCAGTCATTCCACTTTTTCTTACAAATAAGGATGTTTGTGTACAGGTGTGTTTCCTTGTCGTGGAGTTACACGACGATATATATATTAGTTCTATATGCGCCATTAGCTCATAGTCAATGGACCGTTACCAATACAATACAGGCTGTTACCGGAAGTGGGAAAACCTTAGGTATTTATCAACTAACAATGGTGCACAAGAAATTTCATTTCGTACTTCGATTGTGATTCTTTATTTACTTTTTATTTCTAGCTTTCTTAATTCCCATGATTGAGATGATTTTACGACGAACCACACTGTTGAAAAGCTCACAAATTGGTGGATTGGTAATTGCACCTACCCGTGAATTAGCGAAGCAGACGTATGAAGTCGCTTTGCACTTGTGTAAACACTGCTCATTAACGCCTCCACTTCTATTAGTTGGAGGTGGATCGGGTTATCGTCCAGTGAGCACAGACCTTGAGTCATTTGCTTCATTGGGATCAGACATTGTTATTGGCACACCCGGACGAATCGAGGATGTTCTTTCTCGTTATAACGATATACAAGTAAATGAATTAGAGTGCTTGGTATTGGACGAAGCTGATGTCTTACTGGATATGGGCTTTGAGGTGCAACTAACGAATATTCTAAGTCTCCTACCCAAAATGAGACGAACAGGTTTATTTAGTGCTACCAAGGCACATCAGCTTTCATCGCTGTCAGAAAGTGGCAAAAACAGTAGCGTAAATCGATTCATCTCACGAGCTGGACTTAGAAACCCTGTCATGATCGATGTCACAATATCTTCACGGATTCATTCTATTAATCGACTAGATACCATCGAGGCGACAACGAGTGGCCAGAGAAAGTTGGCAGATATACCCAAAGATATTCCTTTGGAAGAGCTAGCAACACCCTCATCTTTGACCAACTATTATTTAATCACACCACTAGATATGAAGCTTAATCGGTTGGTCGCATTTTTGCGCGAGCATGAAAATCAAAAGATAATTATTTTCTTTCTCACCTGTTGTAGTGTCGAATTCTTTGGGTCAGCACTGCAGCAACTGCTACCCCAAAGTAAACATAATATTGAATTATTACATGGAAAACTAAATCCTAAACGTCGAGAGAAAGCCATGGAAAGGTTCCGAACGTTTGGTAACAACATATCATTCAAAACGGAGGAGAATGAGATGAACAACGCTACAGATAAACGATCAGTAAAAGACAGAGATGCACCTTCCGGAGCAATATTGTTGTGCACAGATGTCGCTGCTAGAGGCTTGGTGAGTTTTAACTCGATATATCTAGTATGATAATTTTCAATGTACTCAATATTACATGATTTTCTAGGACGTTCCGGATATTGAATGGACTGTACAGTTTGATGCTCCCGTTGATCCATCACAATATATTCATCGCGTTGGTGAGTATACGCCCTTTAGTAAGTTTACTTTATCTATGCGGGATTATCTTGAATACTAAATTTTATTCTATTTTCAAGGACGATCGGCTCGAGCGGGGAGACGTGGGTCATCCTTAATCTTCTTGACATCTAAAGAAGAGGCATACGTCGACTTTTTACGCATGAGAAAAGTTCCGATTTATGATCTTCCCAGTAGTGAGATGTGTGTACCTAAGTCGTTGTCCTGTAGTGATCGCCCTTCTCTGAATACCGACGTAAAAGTAGGACGGATATCTAACGACGTGAGTGCTCAAATGCTTCCCGATGTCCTTCCGCGGATAAGAAATTTGGTTCTTCAAGATCGAGACCTTTTAGAGAAAGGGACGAAAGCTTTCACGGCTCATGTTCGTGCCTATAAGGAGCATCAATGCTCTTTTATATTTAGGTAAGGTCACCAAAATAATACCGAAATGCTTGAAATGAAGCAACAATAGACATCTTGAAAAATTGTACCGGGGTATATCAAGACAATAATCATCCAAAACGGTTGAGTTGCGCTTAATATACACGGTTCTTACTATTTTAAGTTGAATCTTTCGCTTGCGATATCGAAATCACAGGGGAATCAGTAGCCTCTCTCGAGCCATTTTCACTATTCTTCGACAATTATTTTATAGGAAGGAATAGTAACCCAGAGCTCACACATGCGATTAATTTTTTTTGTATATTTCTCATCTCTCAATGCTTAATATATTTTGCGCTGCAGGTTCGCGTCATTAGATCTTGGTTTACTAGCGCAATCATTTTGTCTTTTGCGTCTACCAAAAATGCCAGAGCTAAAAGATAAAGTCGGTAAACTGAACTTTCAACCGGCGGGCCCTGAGATTGACATTCATGCCATAAAATTCCAAGACAAAACGCGGGAGAAGGCACGACAAAAGCGACTTGCAGCTGAGCTAGCAGCTGGAGGTAAGAATGCTAAGCTGATCAAAGCCGAGCAACGAGCAGCAGCAAAACTGCAACATCAAATGGAGCGCCGTGCTGCTGAAATTAAGAAAGGACGAAATCCGGACAAGAAGCGAGGCAAGCAAGCTCAAATATTTGATGAATGGGAGGAGTTAGGTAAGGAGGAACGACTTCACAAGAAGTTGAAGAAAAGAAAAATAACACAAGAACAGTATGAGAGTCTAATGTACAGCATCGACGGTAATGGAGAAATGGAGGCGGACACGTCTTAAAATATGTATGAATTAAATCGCTATTGATCTGCAATCTTGTTTACTACGTTTCAATTTCAATACACAATATCTGGTTTCATCCTTCAACCGCGGATAGTACCGAACCGACTAGATACAGAGAACCCATTACACAGACGTCAACTTGAATAGAATCTTGATTCGATCGAAATGACGATGCCCATAGCCGTATATCGCTTAGCGTCTCTTCCACAGTCATGTTGGAATGAATATTTTCATCTTTTTCCTTCAGTAGATTGCCTACATCATCATCATGACAAAGAGCTTTCCAGATCAATGCCAGTGTCTCTGTCCACGTACTAGGTAAATGTTGCTGATTCTCATCTAGATACACACCGCATTGTTTTAGTAATACATGCATCGGTAACTTATCAATGGGACTAGGTCGTGAGGATAATGGACAAAAATAGACACGATGGAAGAGTGGTTGATTGTTATGAACGATTTTGGCGAGGCGTAAAAGAGAAACAGGATCCCTTTCATGGCTACAGTTGAAAATCATGACACGTTTCCCCTTGATTCCTTGGGAGCCTTTGTATCCAGACATATCTTGAAACCATTCTAAACATGCCTTTATTGATTCATGAGTATGCGCACCATCACATCGTAGGATCAATTTTAATGTTTTCTCAGTGTTGAAGTAGTTAATTGTTTGGCATCTTCCAGGAAGGATAGTCATTCCTAGTGCCTGGTAAAACTTTTGACGATTGCTTTCAACATCTATGTCACACGAATCTTCCTTCATTAAAAATTTTTGGAGGGACCTGCACATGGATATAGCCAACTCAGCATTTATTCGTTGATGAGTCCCAGCAAGTCCTAAAAAAGTATCGGGTAGGGTATGATCACCAAGTCGACATATGGATAGTTTTGATCCCATTCCCTCATTCAGAGCACATTTCTGCAATATTTTAAGAACGGAAGGTCGATTGGACTCTATGGAAAATAATTTGTTATTTCCATGATCGTACTTGTGTTCGTCTATAATTCCCCCTTCTTCCTCTATTCCTTCATCCACACATGTTTCTGAATCCAAGGGCCTCTGTGTATAACAACTTGTATTGCAGTCTTTATTCTGTAGAAAAATACCTCCTTTTTCCCATGCGATCTGCTCTAATGTTGAACCTAAAATACGGACATGATCATAATCGATAAGAGTTACACCACAAACGGTATTGGTCGCGGTATGATCAAAAATATTAGTACAATCATATCGTCCACCCATACCAACTTCCAAGACTAGGACCTGGATAGGCTGTGACAAGGAAGCAAATATATCCAAGGCGACAAGTAAAATCATACGAAAGAAGCCAGGGAGTATGGGTAAATCATCATTATTATTTTTCTCGTTGGTGGATGAAAAATTATTATCCTTCCAATTTTCTAGATGATGTCGTACATTCCAATATGCTTTTCCAAATATTTGAGTAGAGACAGGTTGACCATCAATCCGTATTCTTTCACAGATATGTACAAGATGTGGACTTGTAAACAGGCCTACACGATACCCGTACGCATGACGACAAATCGAATCACAAAATGCTGCTGTAGATCCCTTCCCTTTCGTACCTGTGATATGGATTATGTTACGGCAATGTTTAGGATCATCAAATGGTAATCCAATACGTTGAAGGTATGTTCTCATATCTGATACTGTATACTTTCGACGGCGATTCGTCTTTTCAAAGTCCGCATGTGTAATTGCTTGATGCAGTGGTGAATTGAGGGCCGCAAGAGCTGTAGAGAATAGCGTGTCTTCGGCAGACTCCTTGCAGCACTCATGTTGCATGATTTCATTAATAGTACAAAACCTCAACACATAATCACTGAAAACCTGAAAACAGTACGAGATGTAGAGATCGAAAAGGAATATGTATGGGCAACATTCTGCATTTGAATAAATATAGCGTTAAAAATGCAAGAGATAACGTTTCTTCCGCTCTCTTCGTCTGGTTTCATTCTTCATTTTCATATCCCATTTCCACAGTTACATACATCATCACAACATATTGCGATTGTGGACAAAGTACTTAGGTGACCATCCATTTGACCAAGGTGTGCTACAAGTCATATTATATTTTCGTAGCAAACCAACTCATCAACATGTCTTTGCCAGAAAATGCCAAGATACAAAGTCTTCATCTCACCTCGACAGGTCCTATCGCGGATGTGACAGTCCATCCCTTGGTATTACTTAGTGTTGCAGATCATTATCATCGCGTGGCTCGGGGAACACGTAAACGTGTAGTGGGTGTTCTATTAGGTGAAGTTGTACGTGGACGTGTCGATGTGATGAATTCATTTGCGGTACCTTTTGAAGAAGATGCTAAAGTTCCGGTAAGTTCGAACATGTCAAATATGTAATTATTGATATGAAAACATACATGTTCCTGAGACAAGTATGGATTTCATCATTTGTTTTTGGTAATATAACACTATATATCAGGCAATTTTCTACTTGGATCATAATTATCTGGAAAATATGCTTCACATGTTTCGGAAAGTCAATTCCAAGGAACGTGTTGTTGGATTTTATTCCACTGGACCTGAAATTCGTCCAAACGATATGAAACTTTATGAACTTATGAAACGCTTTCTACCTAGAGGTACGACAACACCTCCTGTCTTTGTAATTATTGATATCCGTCCAGATCGTCCTAGTATGCCAATGACAGCATATCGCGTTGTGGAAGATGTAGAAGAAGATTCAGCCTTGGCAGCAACAACAATATCCTCATCATCATCGTCACAAGTAAAGCGAACTTTTGCTCACGTACCTAGTTTGATGGGGGCTATTGAAGCTGAGGAAGTTGGTGTTGAACACTTATTAAGAGACATTAATGATCCGACAATATCAACTGTAGCCAGTCTTATCCGATCCAAGGCCTCTGGTCTACAAACTCTGGGAGATAAATTGAAAGAAATTCAACAATACCTTCAAGCTGTATTGGATGACAAAGTCCATGCGAATAATGAAATCATGTCGAATTTACAAACGATTTTGAATTTGTTACCGAATTTGAATAATGAAGATATGATCCGGGCCTTGATTATCAAAACAAATGATATGCACATGGTTATTTATTTGAGTTCTTTAATCCGCAGTGTTACGGCGATGCATGATTTGATCAATAACAAGATACGATACAATGAAGCTAATAGCGCTGAGAGTGCTTATCAATTACAAAAAGATTCCATAAAAGCCAGTACGGAAAAGAAAGTCTCTGCCGTCGTGGAGGAAGAGAAGAAAGACGATGAAGAAATGGAAAAATAAATCAAGTAAACATCAAATAATGTTTATGTACTTTTAGAGTCTTCTAATAATCCTTTCTCAATATTCTTCTTGGCTCGTTTTCTTCGTACGTCCCAATTATAAATTCGGCTTATATTGACTTCCGAAGTAATGATTTGATTCCTCGTAAATGTCAAGTCTGTTGTCGCCTGACTCAATTCCTTCTTAGCGATACTTAGCTTAGAGGAAAGCAGATCCATGGCTTCTTCATAGGTATATTCTAACATTACGTTGGCCCCGAGCCACAAATGCACAATACCGGCAGAAACGTCCACTTCTGCTCTTGCATACAGCATATCGGAAAGATTATACCGTGTAATAATCTTTTCATCTTCACCGTCTTCTTCCTGCTTCTGTCTTTTACTTTGTAAGTATTGAACCAATGCAAGTGATTTCTCAATTTCAGGAATTTTCTGTTGAAATAATTGCTCTTATTTTTAAAAAAATAGAAAATACAAGAATCCCATGTGAGTTTGAATCTCTACGCGTCACGAAATGAACAATTGAAGATCTCATATGATAATCTTACTTTTATGAATCAAACTTGTTTCATAATTCTTGTACTTGGCAAATAATTCTGTATAAGCGCCTATCATCAATTCTGCACTTGCGTGTGGAACAAAGGATTCAGAAAAAGCACTAATATCTTGAATGAATCGAACTTGTGGTATCCCAGTTTCACTAGCTCCATCCGTGATGGACCGTAGATCTAATGAAAGAGTGGCTGGTGGAGGATGAATACTTTCACTTTCCATTCTTTTGGGGATATTACGCTAACGAAGGATGAAGACCTATGAAAAAATTTATGCACAGTCGATTTTCATAGGAAGCACTGTAAGAACTGTCCCGCAGGTTGGGGCGTAGACATAATACACAGACACGGCAAACAACAAACAACCCGTGGGATCAAGGCGTACCGTGTGTATCTCAGATACTCATGTATCTGCCCAAGGGCTGTTACATACATATGTACTGCACCCACCAGAATGTACGTTGGTACAGTAGGACCTTGACCTCCCCCCTCGGCTCCCCCCTCCCCCTGCCTCCCTCTCCCTCCCCTCGCACAAGCCCGTACATATGATCAGCACCAGCACCTTGGTTGCATAGCAGCTATAGAGCAGCTGATGGTAATAATCTTCCGCACCGTGGGTCATCAGAATGAGATAATGAATAAATATAAATCGTGATGTTAAGCTACCGGTTTGATCTTTCAATTATCATCCAGTTGCATGTATTTATCACATCGTTTGGTTATCAAATTTATACTCCTGCATTTACTTTTGGGGTCAAAGAAAGATCGAGAGTTTACAAATATCCATTCATTCAAAATATTCCTCATGATCTACTTGTACGACGTATTCCATACACTAGTACTTATCACAAATCATGGTTGATCTTAAACAGTGCTCATGAGTTCGAAAACTACGAAGCCAATGCACTTTTCATTGAGGCTGCCGCATCTCATACATCGTCATCGTACAAAATTCTTGGAATTAAGTCTCTAGGCGTGGATTACGGACTTGTTCGGACAGGGTTAGCGACTACTGTTGGTTATAACCCAACACCTCTAGCTATAATATCCAATATGAATTCAACACAACTATGTCAAGAAATTGTCAAGTGGGTTGAAAAAGAAAATGTTCAACAAATAATCGTGGGATTACCACTTCATAAAAATGGCACTGTTGCGGAGCAAACAGTCCTTACACGTGCCTTTGCTCAGCAACTCGCATGTTCTGTCTACGCCTCGTTTGGTCCTTCCGATACTATAGTGGAAGATGTTGGTGTTGAAGATAATCTTACACCAGCCATTCCCATATTCTTATGGGATGAGAGATATACATCGAAGGAAGCAGAGGCTCGTATCCGTGCTACTAACCCTAAACGACGCATGGGTCGTTTATATGGAGAACTTGATGCTGATGCTGCATGTATCATCCTGGAACATTTCTACGCGGATAGTGGAAATGGAGCTGAAAGAGTAATCATTTCTCAACATGATCCATCCCTTATTAATCTCATTAAAGAATCATGGGTCTTACGGTGCCAAGAGAAGAAAAAGGCGTCAGATGACAAGCTGAAGATGAAATTACAAGGTACTCATTTAAATGCAAAACAAATGGCCATGGAACGCGCGAGGATATTAGATGCTCAGTTAGCATTACAATATGGCCTAAAGATCAATAATAAGAAGCGTAATAAACGATAATCATACGTTGATAAACAACTGTAGGTAAATGATTCTAATTTACGCTAACTTTCACTTGAAAATGAGGACATAATAATAAATGGGCCACCACAAAGACACGATCTGCTAATAGGGATACTAAGGCCTCAGGAAATCCACCGCATGGAAACTATAGCCAATTACTAGAGCATGGGGTATTCAGCTACATATCTCCTTGTTTGGATGGTAGAGAGGATAGCATAGCATGTAGGGATTATGTATTGGAGTATTGGAGATGGGACATAGGATGGGACCATGGGACCATGGGACTACTGTATGTAATGAAAATAACCCCGTCCGACCGTCGACGGAGTGTACGTTTATTGTACTACTGTATATTTTATTTAGAATCCCTGCCGAATCCCAAACATCCCTCAGCCAAACCTGACCATGCGAAACAACGCTCGGCAAAAATAAAAACGTTTGGTATATCACCATCAAAATGGCTACCTATCAACCATCATCCAACTTACAAACGCTAAGGCCATCAACGGCCAAGTCTGTGACATTCGCTACTGCAACTGTAGAAAGTCTCCCATCAGAACAGCGTTGGTGGATTGCAAAGTTCCACCTCGGCCCGAGGCGTCAAATTCGAGCTCTTCCCAATTACCAATCTTCAACATCTTCTACAAACGTTGATTTCTTTACACCATCAGGAGATCGCTCTATAATCAGCGCTATCAATTTCTCTCCAGTAGGTCATGGCGTGAATTCAAACTCGATGGCGATTGTATGTGGGCCTCGTGTTTGCGTATATGGCGGCTCCCCCTCATCTTATCTTTCTCAAGCCTTGGCTCGAAAGAAGCATGTAACTTCAACAGCATCGCACTTAGATGACAAAGATGATGATCAAGTATCCCTTGAAGTTAATAGAGTGATTCAGCCCGACCGAACCATTGGAACAGGCGGAATTGTTGCATATTGTACAGCGTTTCGCGAAGATGGTCGATTACTTGTCGTTGGTATGGAAAATGGCCGGGTTCTTATATGTGATGCCCAAAGTCGTACAATTTTAAGAACGTTTGGAGCCTCTGCTAACTTAAATGAAAGGCTGAGTGATGGTCATCTAAAGTCATACGAGACAAATACAAGCAGCACACTTCCCATTCGCACCGTCGGATGGATTCCAAATACAAATCATCCGATTTTAAAAAGTAAACGAGTATGCTGGAGCGGGGGCGATGATGCTACCCTACGACTTTGGGATATCAGCGGATTATCTTCATCAGCATCACAGCGAGATGGTGAAAGTCAGCCTCTTCTAACTCTTCGGGGACATTCGGATGCTATTCGTTCATGTGATAGTTTCATTCATGCGGACGGGCGTATCTTTCTTCTTACGGCGAGTCTTGATCATTCAATAAGACTTTGGGATATATCACCCGCAAATGATTTGATTAACCCATACTCTCACGGAAACGATCGATGTTTCGCAGTTTTCGATCATGGATGTCCCGTACAAAGTATGCAGATAGTACGCCCTGTAAATGAAGACAATCAAAGTCCGATAGTTTTGTCTGCCGGTGGGACATGGATGAAGCTATGGGATTCAATGGCTGGGTCATGTCTTGCGACAGTTCCAACTAAACATAGCAAAACAATCACTAGCGTATGTTTGACAACAATCATTCGAGATGAACTCGTCGACGGCGACGATGGAAAGGACGGGAGCCGAAAAGTATACAATCGACGAATCGTCACTGCAGGATTGGATGGTCTTTTACGCATACACTCTGCAGACGATATATTCACTAATGAATCCAATCGTGTTAAAGGACGTATTCGACTCCCATACGTTCACGGAATCAAGTTCGGCAAGGCCATTTCAGCCATGTCTTTTTCTCCTGATTTCACTCGCCTTGTGATAGGTTTCTCTGATGGTAAGGTTACTGTGAGACAAAGAGCCAAATTAGTAGTTCAAGGAGCCAAACGAAAGTCGAACATTATTTCTCCAAAGGCTGGAACTTTCTCGTTTTTCACCAGAGGTACCAATGCACAAGCTGATGCAGACGATCATGTAGTTCAGGTTCAGAAAAAGAAAAAGCTTCAAAAGTTTGATGATAACTTAAAAAAATTTAGATACGCAGATGCTCTAGATGATGCTTTGTTAGCTCGTGATCCTAATGCAGTTCTAGCAGTCATCGAGGAACTTGGCCGCAGGCGCGGCTTAATACTGGCCCTATCCAATCGCGACGAGGAAACGCTTGAGCCTATACTCTCTTTCACTGCAAATTTTATCTCCAATCCACGTTTTGCTCCTACTCTTATTGGAGTTGCAAACTTACTATGCGATATCTACGCCACTATTTTGGGACAATCCGAAGTCATTGATGAGCTATTTGAGAAACTGCGACGCAATATTAAAGTTGAATGTGCTACACAGAAAATTCTAACACGACTTGTAGGTCAAATCGACAGTGTCATGTATGCAGCTCAAGAGCAGCTTGATGATTACTCGTGATTCTTCTGGAAGGACGGCTTATTATCAAAAACAGAATCCATAAAACCACTTTCCACTTGGTAAATAAAGTAAATAAATGCAATAAATGAGTTGGCTAAGAGAAAGAAGTATCAATAACGATAATGATCTACTTTTACAAATCTTGCAGGTCGTCAATTATTGAAAGATCATTATTTTCATAGTATCCAAGCCGTTGTTTTTTTCGAGGACTTGCTTTTGGTCCTGATTGAGATTTTGTAAAAACAAGAAATGACTGCATGCTCATTTGCTTAGGATCAATCGCATCTGATCCTTCGTCCTCGCCCTCTTCTTCCCATTGAACGAGGCATCCTCGTTCCGTAATCATTTTCTTCACCGGTGCCCAAGAAAATCTGACGACGTCAGGGAAAACAAAATATGGATCGAGAAAGTTTTTTTGCATCCATGATTTTACTTTTGGATCGGAGGGATATCCCGACCCGTAGTTTATACCATCTTCAGGCTCATACCCAACCTCAGACCATCGCCATGTCTCAATAATCGAATCACGAACAACCTTCGCAACTATGTTATTATTTTTTAGTAATAACAAGTATTCACTACACTTGATTGAACAATGATAATCGTTGCATGAATTTGATGAAGAATAACTCACCTACGGATGCGGCAGAGCAGCAAGCATATTTGGCATCAGCTTTCTTTTCTACAACAAATATTATTTTATTCCCTTCGAATTCGCGATCAAGCTTTGCCTTATAACTTTCGGGTGGCCCAACTGTGTCGATATAGCATGTATGAATCCTCACTCCAGCTGCGATTGCGGACCTAATCATTTGAATGGCCGTATCATGCGACATGGCGTTTAGATTATATGGCTCTTTACGCAGCATGTTACTTGAAATTTCACTAGCATGCAGAACTCGAACGATAAAACCAATTTTATCCGTCGCTTGTATTTCTTCAAGTAATTTTGTCCTTGTAACAGAAGACAACACTTTACTGTCTGCAAGACCTGTAGGTATGGATGCAGTATCGTCAATATCCCAATAAGCTGCAGAGTACACCATAGGCCCAATCAAGGGCCCGCGACCTGCTTCATCAATGCCCATAATTACTTTTGAATTCTTGTTGATTCCTACTGGCACATCCGAAACGAGAAATGACATCCTTGAGCCATTACAAATGCTTTTTAATGCAGTTACTGACTCCTCCCTATTCATGCACACATCACCTGATTCAGTTTGATCCATCTCGTGGCAGTTTCTATTATCTATCCACATCCATTAAAATAATTACAGTCCGAATGTTAAGACCGACGACAACCGCCCAAACTGCTTTCCCCATAGACAAACCCTAAACTCCCTAAACCCGCCGGTGTGACAATTGACAATTGCATTAATTACCGTATGTAGAACTTACTGTAGCTTATTGGCGTTTTTAAAATTTCAGAAGAGTTTTCCTTTAGTATGACATTTTGAGCATTGTACTACTGTTAACTCGGACACTCTGAACTAATAAAAAATATTCATGCAACGTAAACCGAGGTTTAAGATGAGGGACGCTCCATCGGGATATTTGTTTCTGGCATGTATGATGGATGAAACAGTCCACGGCAGTCGCATAAGTCGTGGAGCGTGAACGCTTATGAACGCGTGAGAATCATGCCTTGAGATCAAAGCGCGATAATCAATAATCAATCTCTATTAAGTACATGCCAAACTGTACCATTGCTCGTGTTACAAAAGGTTGCTACTAGCATGACCTGGAACGGTCGTAATCCCATCCCGTGCTGTCTCACTGCTTGTGTTGAATTGGGGCTGCGGCCATCTGTTGCACTGTTGGTAGATAGCGAGCGACCTTTTAAACTTTTTGAAAAAACTGCAGGGTCATTTCTATTACAAAAATAATCTCTATTCAAATTACATTAGATACCTTAACTATACATCTTAATAAGTTCAGCAGAAAGAGAAACTCTTTCGCCTTTAAGTACATTATAAGTCATTCGTAGAAAAACCGACATATCAAAGGACGTTGGCATAGGCGTATAGATGAACGACGAGAGGTTTATTGACTTCGATCTTAGGTATAGAGTTCGACTATCTGGATTAATATGACTGAAAGCTTGAAATGTCGATGAGGGTGCCATACAATGTGACTCAGCTTCGAATGCACGAGTGGAGAAGTATATGGATCGAATAAGCCTGTCTGGATATAACCATGGTGAAAGCAGTATCCCATATGGGAATTTATTGACTAGCATCAGCGAAACATAGATGATCACAAGGATACTTTGACTCAGAATGTACATGGTTAGGAAAAATATGTAGTGTACCAAAAATGTCGTAAAAAAGAAAACAGTTGTCGCAAAAAGAATCGATGCTATAAGGAGCTGCAAATAGTCACTGTCACATGTATCGAATCTCCCCCTTAGTACATTTTTCTTCCGACCTTTGAAAAGGTTCGTAAGTGAAAAGATTAGAAGACACTCGCAACGATAAAGAGCTTGAAAGATTCTGTATAAAAGGTAGAAGTGCAGCACTATCAATCGTATCACGTCAAAAATGAGAGCTTGGCCAACTGTAAAGCCGAGTAGTATGTTGACGACAGCAAGGCAAATAAAAATGATATTAATATTTATGCGCTGGATAAAATAGAGCCACAGTAATTGAGACTGGTCTAACACGAGATGAATAATTTTTCCAAAAAATGTCGACAAAGGAATGTTCATCTTGATTCCGTAGGGGGCAACCTGAAGCCACAAAATATTATCGCGTGATAGATGATGATTTACAATGTGCCAAATATGACCTCCTATCTTAGAAAGGTACTGCTTGTAGTTAAGTAGAAGTAATCCTACTATCAACCCTAAAAATCCATTAACGAAGTCTTGAATAATGATGTTGTCGTTAGTATGGTATATTTTCAATAGAATGTCACGTGGTATATAGTTTGATGTGCGAAAAGCCTTTAAAGTGGATTTCAATGCTAAAAAGTTATGTAAAGAAGAAATGAGAGGGAAAAGATGAGTGAAACGTTTTAAGTCACTCGAACGTTCAGGAATTTCTCTCCATGGAAGGGACATGGTTGGATTTGAGGATACCAAAATGTAAATGAATAAAGACCTTTCCCTTAAACCGGAAAAAAGAGATGACGACGTATCAAAGACAAGGTCGGTCCCCATATGCTTTTTGACATCTATAAACTTTGCTTCTGATGAAGAAATTCGATTATGAATTACATTTATTTGATGCCCAAGGCTATCTAATTCATACATGATATTGGATACTTCAGATACTCTGAGCAGTTGTTTTCTTAGGCAAGACTTTGATAGTGAAAAACATTCATTTGATATTCCTCTGAAGACGAAGTCAGATTGGTGCCCATCGTCGCAAGAATAGTAACCAAAAGATGGAAAATTGGGGTAGAAAGGTAGAACCTTGTATACAATAACGTAGGGTATCGAGGATGATATCGGCTTTGAAGTTGTAAAGTTCCTAAATTTATTTGCTACGGTAGATAAGTCGTAGTAAATTGGAATGCCATCACCTTGCTGATGATCCATTACAAACTGAAAGTGTGAGGAAATAGAAATCGGGTCACCCATCAAAATCGCGACAACGTTAAGTTGCTGAATATAAATGCATGAGCTGCAGTGACCACAGTTACTGGTGTAAAAGGGATTGTTTTCTTCCTCATTTATGATACTTGACTTTAGTTTTGCGTATTGGGTACAAGGATACTTGCTTTTCATTTTGCTCAGTTCATCATTCACTGCATCGATCGATGTACTTATAAACGAACCTGCAACTATGGTTCCTAAGACCTGTTTTGTAGATTCATCCGTGTTAAAATCACATGCATCCTCTACCCAACCAATAAGAAACTCATGTAGGTCAGATTTCGGTTCATCGGGATAATGACCAGGATTAAATTGATTTTGTGATCGTAGTCTTTTTAGCTCGGATGGAAAATATATAATTGAGGAATTATTTCGCTCTATTTCTTCAGAAGTGCATGGCGATCCTTCGACAACGTCTTCTTCATCTCGTCTCATGTTTATCACGTCGACTAATCTAGTTGTAAGCCTACATATGGATGTTGGAGGAGAGGAATAATAGAACCGATCAAGTGATTAAGTTACCTTCGGGCTCCTTATATACTGCTAAGGTAGAGTGTGTCGTGCTGAGAATTTTAGTAATCGTCTCGAAATTGTTACATTGAATCGAATAAAGGATATAATGACCGCTTCTGTACAAATAAGTGACATATACATGTGGCACTTCTGTAGAAGTAAAACCAGCCTGCTGACGGCCCTGACAGCCTCGCGCATTGACAATACTATTAATAGTTAATAGTCTCGTCACTACATACAAATTAATCGATTTTTTCGTCTCTATGATGTTCTTTAACGACTAGCAAACAAAGAAAGAATTATGTCATGTTTAGGGATGAATGCCAAAATATCCTGCTGGGTCCTTTACTCCCTCATTCTACTTCCATACGTCATAAGTTATGTAGTCTCAAATACCAAGTTTATTCGAATACGAAGAGAAAAGGAAAGTAAATCGTCGTTTCGTTACCATCTACAGCGAAACGATGAAGTGCAGCAAACAAAACTGATAATACCGATCTTTCCATTAACGAAACGGGTGAAACTTCCTACAGAATCGATCAAATTACGTCTATGGGAACCTCGATACCTAAAGCTTGTAGAGTATATGAGAAATAATAATCCTAACATTGATTATTTCGGATCTGTATATTCATCGCATAAAGCTCAATTCGTTGGTAGTGAATATATAACTCCAATCCTTGAACCAGGCGATGTGGGTGCTTTGTGTCAAGTTTTAAAACATCAGGATTCATGGGAACAATATGAATTTGATGTTTTAAAACCGATGGAAGAAGAAGAAGAAGCTGATACTGCATCTGCTTTGGATGAAAAGAAGGACGCGCGGAGAATCGTCCAGTTGGATTGTATTATATCAACTCGTTTTCGCATAGACAAGATTCTTCAAAGTGGCTTTGATGATTCACCCTACGCTTATCCTTTTATACTGGTAGAGGCATCTACTTTTCACGACGATGATATAGAATCGGAGGAGACTCTTGAGATTATACAAAGACTCGAAACGACTTATCCAAAGTCGCTTTGGTATGATTGCATACGAATGTACAAGAATCACAACGGAAAGATGGATTCGGAGCAACTAAGTTTCCATCTTGCTTCAATTCTATCTACTAAATTGAGTATAATCGATGCATTACACCTTTTGCGTGTTAATTCTAGTAAAGAAAGGCTCCTCTTCCTACAGAAAATACATCGATTCGGATGATGAATAAAAGTCTACTGATTGTATAAAACGATGTAAAGATTAAAAAAGTCTAGTCCTTATCTGAATCATCTATTGAATGGTCCTCGTCGTCTGAGTCTTCTAGTTGTATTCTCGATAATCTATTTGTATTAATCAAGTATTCATCATCTAATGTTTCCTTATCACTACTATATTTATCAGGTGGTATATCGTCAGCACCATCAGCAGTACTCGATCCATCACAAGTAGAGTGACTCTTCCGATTCGTTTGTAAATTATTATTATTCACTTTCATCGCTTCGGAGGATGTTTCGGTAAATAACGGGTCATTTGATGGCCATACCCCTTCATCCTTTAGATACTTTATTTGATCTTTGTATAGAATATGCATGATCATGTATCGCACACCGTTCGACGACTCAAACTTTGGAGAAATAGACGACTGCTCCTGACTCCCACGAACAATTACAAAATCATTTCTTTTTATCCATACAAGTTTGTGAAATTTATTGGGTAATATTGCCAACTGGAGAATAGCCTCATTTCCATGGTTATCATTTTCATCGTCAAGAGATGAGTCACTGACGGACGATAGAGAAGGTTTCGCCACGCAAACATGGAATTGATTCCCTCCTTGACAGCTACAAACTTTGGCAATTCTTTCACCATTTGCAAAATCAGGAACTGGATATTCATTCAACAGAGATCCAGTAACATGTTTACGATATTGAGTTCTCCTTCCAACACCTGCCATTATTTTCGGACAAATGTTACAGTACGTATGGAATATCACAATCTTTACTACTACTGCAGCATCAAAGGGGAAATGGGACGGATGATGACTGATGGATGGCTGATATGGCAGAATCCGGGTAGATCCGGGGCATCCGTGAGCGCGTTGTCCTGTAGATAGTCTGACTGTCGTCTATGCGGTGTTGCCAAGCTCCACGCTACGCTCGAATCCATGACACCATCAATAAGGCATAAAAAAGCAACACAGCACCAAGCATTTTTTCGGTATCATCTACATAGGTTGTGTGCGATCGTTATTTCTTATCACCATTTTTCAGACTTGTTTATTCTGTTAGCGCAGTAATTGCCTTACCTTTGGAAAGGGTATTTTGGAGTAAATGCATGTCCTACTATACAGTCTTTCGACTAAAAAAGTACTTACGATCGATCCTATAGTGTTCATCTTTGAGTTCAATCTTTTTCTTATCAGATTCGTCAATAGCATAGTGTAAAAAAGATGGAATCAAAATATAATTCCAAACATCAAAATTATTATGAAGATCAGGAATATGATGGTGCCAACTCATCAATGAATAATCCTGAGGACCCTCGTAGTTCACAGTTTCGTGAAGAAATTCAGCTAAAACGAGACGATGCCATGACATCGGCGTATGTTGACTCTTTCTTCTTACCAGGAGGTATATTTGAACTGGAAGAAGAATACGAGTCATCGAAACCTCTACAAGATGCATATCCGAAAAGACATGACGAATACTACTCTCCGGTGAGTCATCCTCCCCTCGATGCGTACGAGTACAGACAACCTCCAGTCGGTTCCCGTCCATCGCATGGTTTAGATTCATCAGACCAGCGCATAAACAGCTATCTTGTAGCTAGTGATACCGGTCAACTTAGGAGTAATCTTAATTCACTATCCGAACATCAACCACTTATCGTTGAATCACGACAGTCGCATATTCCCCATAGGATGGATTTTTTTCATAACTTGGACTCGCCTATGCCGAGTGATCAACTATCAGGACCAGCATTTATTAACAAATATAGTGGAAATAATGCTCATATATCTGGTGATTCAAATATTATTTCTCTCAATCACGTTCATCCAGTAAACCTGAATCAAGACATATCTCAACCGTCTTTGTTCTCATCGTCCTTACTCGCCAGTAGTCAAGTCGGGCAGCATACGACGGTCTCAAGCGATGAAAGTCGGCTATATTCCAATATGCCATATCATTCAAATAATCGGAGAGACTACAATTCATCTATAACTCTTCATGATAATTCTATGTACTACAGTGCTATTCGCAGCGCCCCATCAAACAAACCAGTTCATATTCCTCCCAATCCATGGAGAAATTATAGTATCACTCAACAGAGCTCATCAATGCAAGCAACAAATGCACTTGGACAACCTTTTCAATATGTAGGACAGTCACCATCTGATAATACCGACTTTTTTAATGGTGGGAACCCGATGCAAGCCAATACGACATCACATCACTCGGTTTACTATTCCGATCCACGAATTCAGAGCACTAATCTGATATATAATAAAAATCCAACGGATCATGGCGAGCATAATGGTGTCCATCCTTCTTGGCAAATACTACCAACTCATTTACCATTTGCAATGGCAGACATCCGAAATCAAGTTAAAACTCCAACCTTCAACGTGGCTAATGATCCATCTGAATTTTTAAACGATGGTACAGCAGCGATGCTTTCACGCCATGCTGTACGATCGACATCTTCTCAAACTCCACTCGCTTTGCCAGACACGAGAATTTATGGGCAATGTAAAATACCGTCGGCTACTGTTATAGCGACTCCGAACATGTCAACAACCACTTCATCGTCGACCGTTGCAAATTCGGTCCGTCTACCTCCTGGATTCTCTTCTTCTCAAACATATAACCAATCGATTACCTTGAACTCTGCCACACACATGGGGCAAACTATATCTTATGGGCAGTGTCATGATCATGAAGCAGATCCTCTCATGACTCGCCAAATCAAGAGCTTTCATCCTCTTGCTGTTGAGGATACAAATAATTGTATCAAAATTAAAGAAAATGGTACAGAAAATCCCCGTGCTGCGGCGCAAGTAAATCATCAGATCATTCATGGAAGTGAACAGGATGCAAGGAATGCAAGAGATAGGGATTTAGATTCTCATTCTTCTAGAGGCGGCGTCCCGTCTACAATTTACTTTCGTACCAATGATGATGAAGATGGTGTTAGTTACTCAGAAGATACTCTCACTGCTTGTGCAGATTCCATTGCAGAATACGACCGCGAATATTTACGAAGAGCTGCATTGAATAGAAAAGATGGGAATATGTACACAGGAATTGTTGAACAAATAAGTGAAGATGATCGATACGGCCACACATTAGTCCCAAGGAATTCAAGACAGAATGTTGATAATGCCAGGGATAAGAATGACGCTCACAAAATCGAAATAGAATTTCATTACGAAGAGGAATTGAACTACATACCAGATAGGCTTGATAGCTCACCGTGCATCAATAGTTCAACGGATGAGGTAGGTTTATTTTAAATTTTCCGAAGGACCATTAGCCCATGGACAATTACAGTCGCTCTGTATGATGACCTTATTTAATCAAATTCGGCCATGTACATATGAGTTGATCGTCCAGACACCATGGAAGAATACTCATGCGCTTATGAACAAATTAGGAAATCAGTGATGTTTTGTTACACTTCCTAACTTTTCATAATTTAGCTATCTCGTCATCCTTAAGGCTGTTCTCATGGGATTTCTTTCCCAGAACGCACCTCGTGCTTCGTTTGTTGAGATCATACGAGTCATAATGGCGATACATACCAAGTAACAAATTTGTTTTACTCACACTTTACTTGCTGAATATTTCATATATATAGGCTGTAAAAAAGCAAAAACGTAAGAAAAAAGTGAAAAAAATCAGCACAGAGAGTGTAAGCTCTAGAGATATTTCCAACGATATCGTCCCAAATATAAAAGAATGCATGGTATCCCATATAGAGGGAGGTGACGTAAAACAGCGAGGAGTTTTACAAGTAGAAACTATATCTGAACAACAGGGAATAGGTTCCGATTCCAAAGATAAACTTCGTCAAATCAAAGCAAGCAAAATGAAAGTATCTCAATCACCTCATTACCTTGCCAGACAGCAAAAAGCACATGGCTCTGCTGAAGAAAATCCCTCGGTTCCGAGAGCGTCGGCTGTACAAAAGTCGTTGATGGATGTGTACAGAAGACATTCACGAACTCTACTGCTGCAATTAATTGTGTCTTTGCTTAATTTTTGGCATACATTTTCAGCGTCATTTTTTCATATGATTATTCAGGGATCAACTCTTCTCTCACCCAGTTGGGATCGGTTTTGGTTCATTCTCCCGATTTTTTGTTTCATTAGTGATCTATGCGTCTCTTTTCTCTGCATCATTTCGTCTTTGGCAGGCAAAGCAACGTACATAATATTTTCGTCCCATAAATTAGCATTATCGGAAGTAACGGACAACGCAACAGCTGTATTGTGCTACAGCCTCTCATCTTCGTTTCCGATAGTAGTTCATCATATCCTAAGGCTTCTTCCATCTCTTCCTTCTGGTTGTATCTTGGTATTGTGGTATACTGTCGTGCGAGTACTTTTGTCGCCGATGGAAAGCAGTCAAACATTTTTGGCAAGGATTCGCATGAACTCCTCTTCCAGGCTATCGACGAAAATGATGAGAATAAATTTTCATGATCAAGTATCATTTCGACAACATTATATGCGGATAGAAGACTCTGAGCGCTTGAAATTAACTAATCGATTTCTGTCCACTCTTCGTTTTATTATTCCTCTCTTTGTACTTGCCGAATGTCTTTCTACTGGATATGGATTTATTTTGGATATGTCTTTATCGGAGCGGATTCTTTTAGGTTTCGGGCTGAGTGTTATAAGGATGGGTTACATTTTCGTTCCAATCATATTTGTCAGTTGGACTGTTCAGCTAATGATAATTCTATTTTTTCCCAATAGGTTGTTGCAAATATACTCTTTGGCGGTTATCGGATTTTCGACAATACGTTTGAGTCACTACGCCTCGGCAACTGAGGATATGAAAATAAAATTAGTTAAGCGATAGTGCACCGTTACATCGTATAAATAAATGTTTAAGCTCGAAAATTATCCTGGAGATTTTTCTAGGTCTTTTTCTCCTTGTATACTGGCAATAGAATCACCATCGTGCTGCAGCACAGCATGTTTTACTGCTGCAAATGCACTTGATGCCGCTGCATCGGCTTCAGCGAGTCGTTTTTGACGCTCCATTTCTCTAACTTTGTCAATGTTGCTGTTCACTTGATGATTTTCTAAGGCTGAGAAGGAGGGTGAGTCAATGGCCCCATTTTGATAATTTGAAGAACCAACGATAAAATTTCCGAAACCGATTCTCTCAATTTTCGGGCTGACCGAATACTCCCAAACCCTAAATTAGAGGAGCGATAAACATCACATACCTATTGATAGCGCAAACCTTCTAATTAACAAACCATGTCAGACACCTAGAGTGGACTGAACACAAGATTTCAAAAGGATCCAACTCACCGTACTAGCTGAAGACCGACATAAGATGCTACAGCGATGCAAACAAGGATTATCGACACAGTCATAGCATTGATCAACATCTTCATATTAGCACATTCCAACGTATTGCTGTGCTTCTAGGTATATAGTCTCGTCAAGACGGTAGTTGAGTATTTGCACACTTTATTATCTACGTACCTATAGTATACGTAGCTTTTATTACAAGACGTGCGACGGTAGCCGAAGATGGATCGGTGGTACAGATACATATGTACAGATTTTACCTAGAGCTCCGAGGTTAACCTTAAATTTATTAAATCTACAATACCGTACAGCTAAAATAATTTTTATAGAGTGTAATACTGTAACGTACATTCTCAGTCATACGTACATCAGCAAAATGCAAAAATAGTCAGACATAAATAATAGCTACAGATGATTGACAAAATTATCTTCTCATGTGATGTCTCAGTTTACCCAACCGAAACTTGTGCTTAGATAATCATTCACGATACTGTAATGGCTGAATGCCTTGAGGCGTGCGGATGGATAGCTGCCATTTGTGGAGCACTTGCTTTAGGGAGCTTTGGAGCGCCTATTAAATATGTATCAAAGCAAATGCAAGTCGACGCTCTTGTCTTGCAGGTAATAAAGTTAAAAATGAAGTCGATGTTTTCATGTTCTTAAACTAAATGAAGATCCTCGCTTGATTATCGAAGACCTATAAGTCAATCATGTGCTTCCTCACGTGCTGGCTTGTTCTTTTCGTAGGTAAGTGTATTCCAGTCCTTGGAGTATGAATTGTGTGTGTGTGAAGAATGTAACACATCTTTACTTTACAGGAGTTGAACCTAGGTTCACATGCTGGGGGATTGTAAGTGGTTTGTTTTGGGTACCAGGTGCTACAGCTGGGGTATACGCTATTCAAAACGCTGGATTAGCAATAAGCTACGGTATATGGTGAGAAGTAAATATGTTTATCCATGTATCAAAGTTCGTGGGACTGCCATACTGATACTTTTTATGTTGACAGGAGCTCTTTAATCGTTATGACTTCGTTTTTTTGGGGCATTTTAGTCTTTAATGAGAAAGTAAAGAGCATTAGCAGTGCATTTGTCGGTGCATCGGTTTTGGTTGTTGGTCTCATCGGAATGGCGAGATACTCAAATCCATCCTGCAAAGTCACAGAAAAGAGAGGTTCTTTACCATTATCGTTATCTGTAAACTCACAACTCACTGAAGCTCTACTCCCAGATAACGATGAACTTGAACTGGGAAACGTCATATGTAAGGATGATGACTCAGAAGGAAGAAATACCATAGCAAGACGATCGAAGGCTTCCACAGTTGCTATAAAAATCCCTCCTGTGTCATCATTTTCTGGAAATCCACGTTCTGAAAATAACCAATCACTTGAAGACACTCCTCTGATTGTTGTATCTTCTGATGTTAACTCAAAAGTTGACGAGTTACTCAAATTGACCAAAGACACCGATGGCATACATTTGTACGGGAAAATACTAACACGACGAGAGTTCGGAATCGTTTGTGCTGTGATAAATGGTGTTTGGGGAGGAATGAATTTGATACCTATGCATTTTGCCAAAGCACAGGGAATTTACGGTATCAAATATCTGATAAGCTACGCCACAGGATCGATGATAGTAACAATATTGCTGTGGATGATCATGTATCTTTACCAATTGAAGCGTTTTAATTTCTCGCATCAAGAAGCGATGAAAGCTCTGCCATCTTTACACACAGCTAAGTTGCTTGTTCCAGGCATTTTGTCTGGATGTTTGTACAGCCTTGGGAATGTGGGTGCGATAGTGGCCATTTCCGTGCTAGGGCAGAGCGTCGGCTTTTCATGTGTCCAATTGTCCTTATTTGTTAGCGGCCTTTGGGGTATTTTTGTTTTCGGTGAAGTTCAAGGTTTAGGGAAAATTTTTAAATGGTTACTATCATCTATTGTAACAATAGGAGGAATCGTAATTCTGGGCTTACAGCATCAGAAGATGCATTAACTGTTATTAACTAAATCAGTTTTTCGAAAATGTAACCACTGCTTGATGATTATGTCACATGCTGTACATGGAACAGTGCTAAGATGAAAATCGCAAAGGATGGTAGGATGCATCGGATGCATGTCAATCAAGACAATGGAGGACGTTGAATCGTGCATTACCACCGTTGGCTAAAAATTGTCTTTTTTTAAAAAAATTTAAAAAAAGAGTGATTTTCTGTAAGACTACTGTCTATCCACATGTGTTTCGGCCAACATTTACTGTAGGCTGACGTAGCCAGTACCACGCACAGTCCTCCCCCTTTTTTGCTACTTCGTCCCCTTTTGCAAATTCTCCATACAGAACCGCATAAAATGAAGTTGATGAACCTCAAATGGTACCGACTAAAGTCACCATATCTCAACGCTGGATTGATAACTACTAGATCGACGGCATACACATCTTCATTATCATATAATAAGACTATCTCTTGAGTGGATCTAGTAGTTATCATGGAGATAGGAAGAAATGTTGGTCTGAAGGCACTAGCTGTTCTTTTTACTGAAATCGCTGCGCAGAAGGGTCACTGGTATAACTTGTTAGAACCATCTCCATCAGATGAATTAAAGAAGGAAATCAACGCCATTTTCCCACCAGTATCATCAATCATGCATTTAGACGCTACAACCATGGACAAGGTGTTCAAGAAGTGTTTGCTGTTCAAAGAAAA
>Ga0169931_10002774_pt1 | contig 28293 bp, 19 predicted proteins | sample Kivu_15m_20L_FD_129675 | JGI IMG/M metagenome (GOLD analysis project Ga0169931, IMG submission 129675) | Freshwater microbial communities from Lake Kivu, Western Province, Rwanda to study Microbial Dark Matter (Phase II) - Kivu_15m_20L... | ecosystem: Environmental > Aquatic > Freshwater > Lake...
ACCCGTACCTACCCTTACTTCAAGCCCAGCAGAAGTATTTCAGGCAACAATGCAGCAAACCCCTTCAAAGCCGCAAAGCGGTGTTGCAAAAATTTGCCTCGCTGCTAAAAGAAAAGGAATCGGATTTGTTTGAGGCAATTCATTCCGACTTCCATAAATCGGCCTTTGAAACGTACGCCGCCGAACTGGGCTTCCTTCAGCATGAAATTGTGTTCGCCTTAAAGCACTTAGATACCTGGGCAAAACCCAAACGCGTGGCCCATGGTTTGATCAATTTTCCCGGCCGAAGCTATGTGCTTTCTCAACCCTTGGGCTCTGCCCTAATCATAGGAGCCTGGAATTATCCGTACCAAGTTACTCTGTTGCCCGCCATTTCTGCCTTGGCCGCCGGCAATACGGTGCTAATAAAACCCAGCGAACTGGCCCCGGCAACCGCAGCAGCCATGAAGCAGCTCATCAATACGAACTTCCCGGCCGAATTAATCCACGTGGTTGAAGGGGGAGCCACAGAAACACAGCAATTGGTTGATTTACCCTGGAATTCCATCTTTTTTACCGGCAGCACCCGGGTAGGCCGTGAAATTTACCAACGGGCGGCCAAAAACCTGACTCCCGTTACATTGGAATTGGGAGGAAAAAGCCCCGCCTTCGTTCTAAAAGACGCCAATTTAAAAGATGCAGCCAAAAAAATAGCCTGGGCAAAATGCCTGAACGCCGGGCAAACCTGCGTAGCTCCCGATTTTGTGTGGGTTGAAGCTGAGGTTCGTTCGGCGTTTATAGAAGAACTTTGCCAAGCCTTCGAAGCCTACCCGACAGCCCCAGACCAGGCCAACGACCATTACGTTAAAATAATTTCAAAGCGGCACACCGAGCGCATGGCTTCGCTGTTGGACCCCAATCAGGTTGTTTTTGGCGGTCAAATTGATGTGGAACAGCGGTTTGTGGCGCCCACCCTGCTGCATCCGGTAGCCTGGGAAGACCCGGTAATGCAGGAAGAAATTTTCGGGCCTTTGCTGCCCATTATGGAATTTGAAAATTTAGAAGCGGCGTTAAATCAGGCTCTTCAGCAGCCTTCGCCCTTGGCTTGCTATGTTTTTTCGACCGATTCAAGGCGCATTCGGCAAATTCTAGACACCCTTCCCTTTGGCGGCGGCTGCGTCAACGATTGCTTGATGCACCTGGCCAATCCGCGGCTTCCCTTCGGCGGAGTGGGCCACAGCGGCAGCGGGCGCTACCATGGCGAGGCCGGTTTCCGCACCTTTTCGCACGAAAAAAGCATCGTCGAAAAATTCGGTTGGTTCGACGCGCCGGTCCGCTATCCGCCGTACTTACCGTGGAAATGGAAGGTGCTGCGCCGGCTTCTTCCTTGATTTTTTTTGGGGGCGCCAATTCCCGCTTTCGCCTGTAGTCAAGTTGCCCAAACCTGCCCGGCCATGGGCTGCGGTGGCTCCTAAAGTCGCCTCCTCGCCCAGGCCGGGCTGGGTTTGGCCTGCCTTGCCTGCCGGCTCAATCGGGGGCGCGACTCAGGCTAGAAGCCATTCAGCATAAATTTTTTGGAATTGTTGCCTAAAGGGTACCCAAAAACACATTCATAAATTTAATTTCATTTAGGCTTACACCGCCGCCCGCGCCCCCGATTGAACCGGCAGGCATGCCCGTTCAGAGCTAGGGAAACCCCGGCGAGGAGGCGACGCGAGGAGCCACCGCAGACGGCTGGTTTCCCTGCTCTGAACGGGCATGCCTATAGGTGAAAGCGGGAATAGGCGCCCAACTTAATCCCCAAAAATTAAGCGTACTTTTGGGCATGCATCCGGTGTTTTTTGGGCAGGTGAATCAGAATCGGGCCGAACTTTCGCTGCCCGATCGGCAGCATGCTGGCCGTGTGCTGAGGCTTAGGGCCGGGCAGCTGATTGTGCTTTGCAATGGCCGCGGACAAGCCTGGGAAGCCGAACTGCTGCCTCAGTTTGCCCAAACCGGGGAACTGAAAATTCAGCGCGAACTGCCTCAGCAATCCCAACCCGGACTTTGGCTGGGAATTGGAATGCTGCACAAAGCCGACCGTATGGAATGGCTGGCAGAAAAAGCAGTTGAACTTGGTATTCAAGGACTTATACCACTGCGCAGCGAGCGTGCACAGGCCTACCGATTTAACCAAGAACGCCTGCAAAAAATAATGGAAGCCGGCATGAAGCAGTCGCAGCGGTTTTGGCTGCCCAAGCTGCTGCCGCCCATGAGCATTGCTGAACTTTGCCAACAAGAATGGCCTGCACACCGCCGATTTGCTTACTGCAGCGAAGCCAAACAGCAGCCTGAAGAGTGGCCCGAGGCAGCCGCCGAAGGCATAGGACTGATTGGTCCGGAAGGCGATTTTAGCCCAGCAGAAATAGATTTACTGCTTCAAAACAACTTTAAACCACTAACGCTGAGCGCCTTTCGACTTCGCAGCGAAACGGCGGCTCTAACCATGCTCTGCAAATGGAACCAGGCCAAAGGGCTGGACCGTGTTGGCATGCAAAACCCCTTGCTATGAACTCTTTTTTTAACCCGGAACGGCCTGGAAAAATGCCATCTACATCCTCAACCCAGCAACGCATGGAATTTGAGGTAGATTACGACCGAATTGTGTTTTCAAGCCCCTTTCGTTCCCTGCAAAACAAAACCCAAGTGGTTCCGCTGCCCGAACATGATTTTGTGCATACGCGCCTTACACACAGCTTAGAGGTGTCGAGCGTGGCACGAAGCCTAGGCCGTCAGGCCGCCTTTGCCCTGCAGCAAAATGGAATTGAAATTGGTTCCAACCCTTCGGAATGGGGTGCCATTGCCGCGGCCGCAGCCCTTGCGCACGACATTGGCAATCCGCCATTTGGGCATGCCGGAGAACTCGCTTTGAGCGAATGGTTTCAGCGCAACAGCTTGCCGGATGTAAGCCCAGAAGAATCGGCCGACCTGCAAAGTTTTGAAGGAAACGCCCAAGGCTTTAGACTTTTAACCCAACGAAAGGACCTGAAACCCACCTTTGCCACCTTGGGTGCTTTTACCAAGTATCCCTGCCCCTCGCTGTTTGAAGGGCGAGATTCCCGGAAAAAAAGCCAGAAAAAATTCGGGTATTTTCAATCGGAAAAGGCTATTTTTCAAGAAATGGCCGATGCCCTTGAACTTCAGCGGCATGCAGGTTCTACCGAAGCCCGAATGCGGCATCCGCTCTGCTGGCTTGTGGAAGCAGCCGATGATATCTGTTACTTAATTATTGATTTGGAAGATGCCGTGCGCATGGGTTTGGTTGGAATTGGACAAATGGTGGAATTGTTGGAGCCCTTGTTGCCCGAAACCGATAGCTTGAACGAATCGTTTCAAAAAAGAAGCCTAGACGAAAAAGCAGGTTTGCTGAGGGCCATGGCCATTCGGGAACTGATAGTTCAGTTTACCCAGGCTTATGTTCATCATTTTGAGGACTTAAAATCGGGCAGTTTGGACAGTTCGTTGGACAAACTGGTAGAAAAATCTGCGGCGCTGGCTCATTTGTCTTCTTTTTCGGCAAGGCATATTTACCAAAGCGAACGGGTTTTGGAATTGCAGGCCGCAGGGTTTGAGCTGCTGCCCAAACTAACCGGAATGTTTATGGAAGCTGCTTTGGATCAAAGGCAGGGACGAAAAAGCAGTTCCGGTCGATTGCTCAACCTTTCGCGCATGTTGCCCTTTCAAGTGCAGGCCGAAGACAGCAATTACACTCTAGCTCGGCAGGTTTTAGATTGCATATCGGGATTTTCAGACCGAAAGGCCATGGACGTGTACCAACGGATTTCGGGGATTCGGATGGGGTATTGAGGGGGTGATTGAAACCAATTCCAATCCTCAAGGAACCACAACCTGAACCTCTGCCATTCCCATGTTAAAGTAGGCATCAAAAACCAGAAGGCGCAAATGGTAATTGCCTGGGGCAGCCGCCGAGGGAATGCTCAGGTTGCTTAAGTTCAAAACGCCGGTAGCTGGGTCGTACAAAGAAAGCGAACTGCCCAATTGAACAGCATTGTAGTCGGCAACATCAAACTCTTCTTGGCTGCTTAATTTTTCTAAAACAACCTCTACCCTATTCAATTCACCTGCTGCGGTTCCATCTGAAAGCACGTCGCTCACGTTGGCCAAAACAACAAAGGGCGAAGCCAGGTTGGCATTGGCTTGGGGAGATTGAACGGCCACAACAGGAGCAATTGTATCGGTTTCGTCTTTTAAAATCAAGGGGAAATTTGATAAAGATTCGTTGCCGTTTTTATCTAAGCAATACACTGTAAAATGGTAAGGACCAGGCAGGTATCCTTTGGGAATGGGAACGTAAAAATCAATGGCATCGGAAGTCCCAGAAATGGAGCCAATTATTAAGGAATCCCATTTGGCCAGAGCATCTTGAGGCTTCCCATGGTTGTGCCCGTCGTGGTTGCTGTGAATATCTATTTTGAATTGATTCAAGGCCACGTTGTCCGAAAATTGAATCACAACATGAATGGAATCCCCCATGAACTTACTGGTATAGATGTCGTCGTTTGGGAACTGTATGGACGGCGGCATATCGTCAACGCTGCAGGCGAAGAAAGTGACACTAAGCAAGGCGGCTAGAAAAAAACCAGGTGTTTTCATGGCGATTTTAATTTGTTATGTGGTTGTAGAAATGTAAAAATAGCAGAAAGTTGAAGGTTTCGGCCCGGTTCGGGAATGTTAATAAATCGGTATCGGTTTTGGTGTACAAAATAACGTTGGTCCAACAGGTTTTGAACTTCAACACTTAACCTAAGCTGAAGGGTTTTATACCTTAAGGTTGCACCAGCAGCCAATCCGCCAATGGCATAGCCAGGCGTTTTCTTTTCGTTGCGCGCTATGGCCTCTTGAGGCGCAGCCAACAATACCGTGGCGCGAACATAGGGGTGCTCTATCCAGCTTAAATCTGGGAAGTGATGCTCGAATTCGGTTTGCAAATTTACCGGAGGTATAAAAGGTAAGGGGTATCCATTGCTTACGTTAAATCCAAAAACACCATCGGCGACCAGTTTTAAATTCCAGCGGCTGTTCCAATGCAAATCCAAGACGCATTCGGCTCCGGTTTGCAGCGCCTGAGCCTGTGCATATCGATACAATTGCCCCGCCTCTGGAAGCGGAGAAAAGGTTCCAGTGGGTTCTAAAAAAATATATCGGTCAAAATAATAAAAAAACGGCGAGGCACTAAAATGAACCTTTCTATTTTGAAATTCATAGCTAAAATCCAATTGAATGCCCCTTTCGGAGCTCAAACTGCTATCGCCCATTTCATGCCTAAAAGTTCCATGGTGAATCCCATTTGCCGCCAATTCAGGAACGGTTGGTAAGCGGAAACTGCTGCCCAAATTCCATCGAACCAAAGCGCGTTGGCTTATTTCTCGGGTTAAACCGACCGAAGCACTCCAATTCGCATAGGTTCTATACATTCCTGCATGCATCTGAAGCGTATCTGTGGGTTGCAAAGTTATATTGTACACCACCTGTTCGAAAGTTGAAACCGACTGAAAAGCCAAATCAGCCCTCAGACCGAAATGGGCATGCCACTGACCTGAAAAACTTCGCTTTACCTGGGCCCATAAACCAGCCTGTCCTGTTCTAAAGTTGGGCAACAAATACCTAAAGCCTTGCACCCTATTTTCTTGCCATTGCCCATTGCTGCCCAACATAAAATGCCAATAATCGGAAGAACGCGAATACCGTATGTTCCAAGACAATGTAGTTAAATCAAACCCATGTTCAATAAATTGATGATTCGGAAAATAAACCGAATGGGACTCTGGATTTGAAAACTCCATCCGTATGTTTCGCTGAAAACCCAAATCGCTTTCAAGCCATGCATTTCCCAATTTTATTCGCTGATTGTAAATGAGTTTATGGTGCTGAATTTTCTGTGATGGGAAATCAATGTCGCTTGGATCTCCGTCGTCTAACAAAGTATAGGCGGTTGGAATCCCATAAGCACCCGAAAAGAAACCCATATGTTGTTCAACCAGACTGTAGGTTAAAATGGCATAACCAAGGCGCCCTGAATGGCCAACAGATCCGGAATAATAGCGGTCATTCCCAGCTGTATTCTTTAAAATGCCATTTTGAATGGGCAATAAAAAACCATTGTATAAAAAAGAATCTGCCGGCACCCGATAGTCTTGGTAATCTTGACGGCTATGCCGTACAGCCATAAACCAATGGGTGTTAAGCCGGGTTTTTAAACCAAAACTTTGAGCATGTAAGCCATTTACCGATCTATATTGCTGTACAATCTGTGCCTCAGATGTTGAAGGTGCGATCCAGTCAGGAGGTCGAAAAAGCAAAACACCCCCTACTGCATCTGAACCATATGCTAACACCGAGGGGCCCTTAATTAATTCTGCATGTTCAACGGCAAATCCATCTATTTCCAAACCGTGATCCCAACCCCACTGCTGCCCCTCTTGCTTGATTCCCCTATCAACAACAGCTACTCGATTGAAACTAAACCCCCGAATAATAGGCTTCGCAATTCCTGTGCCTGTTCCCATGGCATTCATCCCTGCCAAGCCATCCAATTGCTGTATTAAAGTTTGCCCAGCATGCGATTGCAAATATTCTGTTGTGGCGAATTCTATTTTCAATGGGGCCTCTTTGCTTGGCTGATTAAATATTCCTTCTTCCAGCACAAACTCCTTTAAATGATGCTGAGTTAATGCTAAAACAACATCAAGGCTTGTTTCTTTATCGCACTGTTGCCGAAATTCAACCCGATGGGATGCAAATCCTGAAGCAGAAATATGAAAATGATACCTGCCCGGTGCAAGATTATCAAATCGAACCAACCCTGTTGAATCTGTTGTTTTTGTTAAATGCAACTCATGCAATTCTACAGCCGCATAAGGTACAACCTTATGCCCCTCGTCCCATACCCGAACTTTAACACTGCAAGCATGTTGAGATTGAAGGCTTTGCCATCCCCCAAATAACATGTAAAGCAGAACAACCAATCCCCAAAAACCTTCTCTTTTTTTCACTAAGCCAGTATTTCAGGTTTCTTTCTGAGGCAAAAATACAGGATTTGCAACTTTATTGCAAATAGCCCCGGTTTTCTTGCCACCAAAATCGGAACTCAGGTCCCAAATTGAACAACAAGTCAAAGGCGGAAGCCTCGGGCACAAATCCAATCAACGCATCGTACATCTGTCGGTACTGAACGCCTAAAGGCAAGCCTGTTGGATTAATAATGGGACTATGAAGTTCTCTTTTAGAATCTAGCGAAAATTCAATGCCTAAACCCAAGCGCTTCTGTGTCCAGTTTAATAGGGTTTGGTGCAACAAGCACAAGAGTTTGGGCTGTGAATTCCAAATATCTAAAAATTCAGGAAAAAGCTCATCAAAATAGGGCGTTCTGGCATAGTTTGTAGTCAAAGCCATAGGCAAATCGCGCATGCTTGGTTGGGTCCAATCCAAAGCGATGCCAGCAACCGACCTTCCTTTGTTCCTTCCGCCAAGCAAACTTAAGGAATACGATTTAGGCCCTTGGGCGGTTGTTAAAATACAACGGCGCTGCACCGAACGGTAATCAAAAGGAACTTCAGAATCAATACGAAGCGTTGAAAAACCGGCGGCCTGAATCCACCAATCGGCAGAGGGCATAAAAACGGGCGAACAATACCCTATCGGCATCTAATTGGGTATATAAAAAAGACGGTCGGTTCTAAGCTGCTTGAAAATACTGCCTGAACGATCCCCATCTAAAGAAAAAACAACAATCCACGGCGTTCCTTTTATGTGGTCTTCTGGAACTGGCCCCCAAAAGCGGCTGTCTAAAGACCCGTGTCGGTTGTCGCCCATAGCCCAATAGTAGTTCTGTTCAAAGGTGTATTTGCTGGCTTTTTGCCCATCAATATAAACTACTCCTTCTCGAACTTCTACATTCTTTTGTTCATAGGCCCGAATGATTCGCTGGTACAATACCAAATTTTCTTTGGTCAATTCTATGCTCATTCCTTTGGCAGGAATCACAAAAGCAGCCATTTGATCAACAGAATTATTCACCGATATATGATTGGGCCAAATTTGAAAATTGTGTTCAGGAGCATAAACCATTTGAACAACACTGTCGATGCTGGGCAAACCACGTAAATAGGCCACCTGCTTTTGATTTAGGTTTAATAAATAGAAACCGGCCCCATTTGAATCAGTATAGGTTCGGAATCCCATTGCGTCGTCGTTGGAAAAGTAGAACTCCCTTAATTCGGTTTTCACCATTTCAGTTAATGCCTGTTTGGTGTACACCTTGTGGTGGTGAACAAGCATTTCAGGATTTTTTTGTGGTTTTCCATTAATGAAAATCTGACCTTGCCGAATTTCAAACCGATCGCCAGGCCCGCCAACGCACCGTTTTACAAAATTCTCGCGCTTGTCTATGGGCATATGCATCACCTTATATTCCGACAAAAAGGCTTCTCTAGACTGGCTCAAAAGCAATTCAAAGTCACTCTCCGAAAGGGTACTCGGATCAATACGCCTTTGACTCAATTCCTGCCCAGCAATCATATAAATCTGGTCATAATAACTAAACGCTTTCAAAACGGGATCAACCACCATCGTATCGTTTACCGGAAAATTAAACACAATGATGTCTCCACTTTTTGGCGAAGTCCAACCCGGCAAACGCCAGTCTGGTCCTTTCCACCATTCTAAAAAGGAAGGAGTTGTGGCTGTAAACGGCAAGGAGTTATGAACAAATGGAAAGGTCAGCGGCGTTAACGGCACCTGCGCCCCATACGACATTTTACTGACCACCAGAAAATCTCCGGTCATCATTTCGTCTTCCATCGATGCCGAAGGAATGCGAAATGGTTCGGCCAAGTAGGTTTTTATGATGGTGGCTACCACTACTGCGAACAAGATGCTTTCTACCCAATCTCGAACGGTATTTGGCATTCGAATGGGTTGGTTTTTCGTTCCAAAATACGCTTCTTTCTTGGCAACCTGAGGAATATAATAAGGGTACAATAGACAATACTTCCACAGCCGTTGGGTATCAAATATTCCAAAACTCCGAAAAAAGGCCACCGCGTAGGCGAAGAACACAATCAGGTTTAGGCCGGGAGCCAACAAGCCTATGGACCAATACCAAGGCCGCCCTACCCTTTTGCTGAGTAACACGTAATTGTACATCGGAACCAAGGCCTTCCAACCTCCGTCGCCGGTTTTATTGAACATCAAATAAAGCCCGTAATGAACTGGAATCAGAGTTAGGGCAAAAAAGCTGAAAAATCCCATAGTGCTAAAATTAGGCGCAAGTTACGTGTCTGATTTGACAGCCGATGCGGGTTTAACCAATAAAATGTTGTTTTCCTGTTGAACCACCTGAACAGCTTGCCCCCTTTCTATCCAACCACTTACAGATCTAGCCTCCCAATCTTTACCATCCAAATCAACCATACCTCCGGGGCGTAGCGGGCCCATGGCTATTCCCATCTTCCCATTCAAACTTGAGTCAAGGGGTTGCGAACTGCGAAAGCCATCCCTACTTTTCAGTTCCGACACCACCGCAACCCCTCTAAAAAAGTTCGATTTCGGCAAGGTTTTTAAGGCCAGCAGTGCCAATCCTAAACTACCCAGCAAGGCCAATACAACCACCCACATGGAACGGATCAACCCATTGGGGTCTGGAGCCGATATACCCCAACCCGGCTCGGCCGGAAGATTGGCCGTAATGGATAAAACCAAAGAAAGCAACATCAACAATGCTCCCGCAATACCCGCAACCCCGAACCCAGGAATAACAAAAATTTCAAGCCCCAAAAGCAACAGTCCGGCCAAAAACAATAGAATTTCCCAATACATCGCCATGCCTTCCAAATAATTGGGGATAAAAAACAACAGAGCCGCAATCAATGCGGCCAACCCCGGAAAACCAACACCCGGCGATTGCAGTTCAAAAAATATACCCAATAAAATAACCGCAAGCAATATACCACTCACTTCAGGCCGTAAAAAAAACAATACCAAACTCCGCGCCCCTCCGGTTTCAAATTCCTTTTGCTCACTGTTTTCTAAGCCCTTGTCCCTAAGCAATTCCTGCAAACTCGAATACGTCCCGTCGCTAAAACCGAGATTCAAGGCCTCTGATGAGGTTAGGCTAACCACCTTTCCCGAATCATTCACTCCAGGCACAACGATACTTCCATCCACCATCGCCTCGGCAATGCTTGGATTTCGGCCCCGTTGCAAGGCTGTTTCCCGCATTTTTGCCCGCATAAACGACTGGTACTTTTCATCTACTTTTTCTCCGTCTGAGCCAACCACCGTGGCGGCCCCAATGGTAGCTCCCGGCTTCATATAAATTTTTGTACAGGCAATCGAAATAAAAGCACCCGCTGAGGCGGCGTTGTTTTCTATGTACACCCAAACAGGAATGGCTGAATTCAATAAAGCAGTTCGAATATCATCGGCGGCATCTACCGCTCCCCCATAGGTATCCATCTCAATCAATATCAAATCTGCATTCCATTCTTTGGCTTCCTCTAAACCATCTAATACTATTTTGCGCACCGGCTCAGCTATCTCTTGCTTTATTGGCAAACGGTAAATGCGCTGATAGGTCTGAGCGAATAATTGACCGAATCCCATCCAGCCAAGCAGCAGAATTAATATACACCTAAGCATGGTCGATTGAATTTAACAGTTTCAGCATTTCCCGTTGAATGGGTTCTGATGAAGAGGCTACAATAGAGGTGCCAAGCAACCAATTCTGATCGCCCAAATGGCTGCAAACCAATCCGCCAGCCTCTTTAACAATCAATGCCCCAGCAGCTACATCCCAAGGTTTTAAGCCAAACTCGTAAAACGCTTCATACCTTCCATCGGCTACATGCACCAAATCCAACGCAGCGCTACCAAACCGACGTAAGCCCCGTGTTTTCTGCATGAATTTAGGAATGAGCTCGCCTAAATAGGTTGCCCTTTCAAATTGATTGACTGGAAATCCAGTGGCAATCAAGGCATCTTCAAATTCTGTGCACCTTGACGTTACTAACCGCTGCCCCTGACAATAAGCCCCCTTCCCAACCTGTGCCTCATACAATATACCCGGTTCAACATTATGAACAAAACCCGCCACAATCTCTCCACCTTCAACCAGCGCCACACTAATGGCATAATGAGGAATTCCATGTATAAAATTGGTGGTACCATCCAAGGGGTCCACCAGCCAATACGATGTGGTTGCTATGCCGTCTTTCCCTCCTTCTTCTCCCCAAAATCCAATTTTCCCATCCAACTCCAACAACCCTTTCCGCAATTGACTTTCTGCGTCCCTATCTACATACGAAACCAAGTCGTGAAGACCTTTTCGCTCTACATTGCCCGAATCAAACATCCTAAATGCATCAAAAAGGAAATCTGCAACCTCGTTTATGGTCAAACGAACTCCTTCCCAAAAAGCCTCCGGACGATTTACCATTTCAACAGGCTAGATTCCCATTTTTTAGCCATGAATACCCCCAAAGCACCCAAGGTAATCAAGGCAAAAGCGATCAATTCGGCTTGAGTCAAGTTCATACCCAGCATTTTGAACTCGGCATTCACTCTAATTTGCTCTATCAACAAGCGCTCAATACCGTTCAGCATTAAATACATGAAGAACATTTGCCCCGCCACCTTAAACCGATTTCGAAACAGCCACAAACCGATAAATAGCAAAGAGCCCATTAGAATTTCATACAGCATGGTCGGAAAAACAGGCAAGGGCAAACGTTTGCAATAGGTCATGTGCGGCGCACAATTTTCAATGTCGATGCCTTGCCGATTTACGTTGTGCGGAAAATCAAAAGCAAACATCCAATCCGGCAAAAAAGCCAAGGCCCCAGGCTTGGGAAAATAGGCATGGTCAACACCCTCAGGGGTTTCCGAATCAAAGTAATAATAGTACCCCGTTGACGCCAAATCGGTCTTAAATTGTTCGGCCGGCACCAAGGTGTACTTGCGTGCTTCATCAATCCTATACGCTGAATTTACAATTCCCCAATCTCCATCACCCGACAACAAACACCCCATGCGCCCCACCGCATAGGCCAATATCAAACCCGGTGCAACAGCATCGGCCAAATGAATTAAGGCGAATTTGCGCTTGCGGGCAATGTACCAAACACCGAAAAAGCCTCCAATCAATCCCCCATAAAAGGTTAAGCCTGAAGTAGAAAAAAATGTGCCTATGGGATCTCTGAAAAAGTCGGCAGGATATTCCAAATTATGAAACACTTTAGCCCCTAAAATCCCAAAAATAGCCGCATACATGGTAATTTGGCCCACCATTTCATGCGGCCGAAGTTGGGTAATTTTTTCCTCTGGAACAGGAAGTTGTTTTCGCTTTACCTCCCTATACCTTAACCAAACAAAAACAGCCCCTACCGCCAAGCCTGCTGGCCAATTTCCTTCGAACGACAATATATATCCCTGAGGATTTGCCTTAAACAATTCAGCTTGGGTAACGAATCCAACCAATTTAAATCCAATAAAGAAGCCCGTTAAACCCTGCAATACCAAATCCAAGGCATTGGGACCCTCTCCGATTCTTTGTTTTATCGGAAATGCCTTGACTAAGCCTTGTTGTTCCTTCCGTTTCAGTTCTTGGCCTAACACCCATGCAGCGGCCAAAAAGGCCAAGGCCACCATCGCCCCAAACGAAGGAGGAAATTCCAACGAAAAATGGGTTCCGAACAGGTAATTCAATACGTAGTTTAGTGTTGGAAACATACTTGGATTTATTAAGCCGTTACGGTTTTATTTTCAATTTCAAAATGCACATCAATTTCCATATGTCCCGATTGGGCATCCGCTTTTAACAAGCGAATGTCTTGAAAACTGTGGCTGTACAACGGATCGTAGGGGGCCCTTACCCGTACATAATTTTCGGTATAGCCCAGCATGCTCCCATCGCTCTCGCTACCCTCCCACAATACCCTTCGAATACGGCCTTCTTGTTTTGAATAAAAGCGGCTTCGCATTAAATCAGACTCCTGCCTTAACCGGTGGTTTCGCTTTTTTCGCTCGGCTACGGCCACCCTTCCATCCAAACGCAAGGCCGTGGTGTTTTCACGCTCGCTGTAGGTAAATACATGCAAATAATCCACAGGCAATCCCTGCAAATAGTTCAAGGTATCCTGAAATAAGGCATCGGTTTCGCCTGGAAATCCAACTATAACATCAACCCCAATACAGGCCTCAGGCATTAAGGACTTTATTAAATTCACCCGCTCAGTATACAATTCAGTTCTGTAACGCCGCCGCATCCGTTCTAATATCACATCGCTTCCCGACTGCAATGGCAAATGAAAATGAGGCACAAACCGTTGGCTCTGAGCCAAAAACTCAATCAAATTTCGGGTAAGCAAATTCGGTTCTATGCTTGATATCCTGTACCGAACATCCAAGTCCAATCCATCCAACTGCCTAACCAAATCCTCAAAATGCTCCCCCGTGGTTTTTCCAAAATCACCAATATTAACCCCAGTCAATACCAATTCTTTCACACCTTGTTTTGCGGCCTCTTCGGCTTGAAGTAAAATCTCTGATATGGCGGGATTCCGACTCCTTCCCCTAGCCAAAGGTATGGTACAAAAGGCACAGAAATAATCGCAACCATCTTGAACTTTTAAAAAGGTACGGGTTCGGTCTCCAAAAGAAAAGGAAGACACAAAATCACGCGTTTCTTTTATGTGGCTACGCTCAATTTTAGGCTTCGAGAACTGGGATTCCTCCAAAATAGAAACATACCGCTCTACCTCAAATTTCTCTTTGGCCCCAACAATTTTACTAACCCCAGGTATTTTTTCAATTTCTTGAGGTTTTAATTGAGCATAACAGCCAATCACAACCACTTTCGCTTCCGGATTCACCTGCAGGGCTTCTTCAACTACTTTCCTGCATTTTCGGTCTGCATGCTCGGTAACCGAACAGCTGTTAATTACATATAAGTCCGCCGAAGTTTGAAAATCCACACGCTCCACACCTGCCTCGGCAAGCTTTCTCGCCAAGGTTGATGTCTCGGCAAAATTTAACTTGCAGCCCAAGGTGTAATATGCCGCGGTTTTCATACCCACAAAGGTAAGGCTTTATACTCTTACAGCTCAAATTGTTTGGAAATATAACCTTGCACTTCTTCTTGAGCCTGCCAAGGCAACATATGCCCTTTACCATCAATGCAAAGGCTATGCGCTCCAACCTCCGATACCTCCGCTCGCAGAATGCTCGGCTCCAGCAGGGCGTCTGCCGAACCATAAATGTAATGCACCTTTGCTGCCCATTTTTTAACGGTGGCTTTTTGGCAGCTGCGTTCCTTTAATCCGTTTAAGACGCGTTGTATTACCAAGGGATTCAATCCTTTCATTTGCCTCTTCATCAACCTTCCCTCGGGCCTTTTTAGCCAATGTGGCTCTGGCTGAAATAAAGTTTGAACAAACATCCGAAAATATGCCTCTGGGTTTTTACCCAACATAGCTATAGCCTGCTCCCTATTCTGTTTTCTTTGCTCCGTATCGGCTGCTGCATACGAATTTACCAACACCACTCCCTTTATCTGAGTTGAATACCGGCTCAAATACTCTAGGGCCACATACCCTCCCATGCTATGACCAACCAACAAAAAAGGCCCCTGAAAATTCCCCAAATACGAATTCAACCAGGCGGCATACCCCACTAGGCTAAAGTCAAATTCAGCAGGTTGTTGATTAACTCCAAATCCTGGCAAATCTGGACATAAGGCCTGGCTAAAAGCTTCATGGCACTTCCAACCCTGCCACATCAACGATGATTCATTTAAACCATGAATCAATACAGGCACCACGTTCAATGCTATTGCTTTACGAAGGAAACCGTACCCAGGCCCGGTGTTGAATCCATCCACCGAATCAAATACCGCCCGGCCGGTATTCCATCAAGCGGTATATATCCAGGAACCGCTTTCATTTTTCCAGCCTGCAACCGCTGCCCTTGCATGCTTACTATTTCAAATGAACTTCCAGGCGCTACTCCATCAATCCATAATTTCTGGCTTGCAGGATTTGGCCAACATTTTACCTGAACCTTTGCCATAGAAATACTAGAAACAGGAGCTTCTAAGGTTCCCGAAAAAATTCCTCTTCCATGCGAAAACACAAACAGCCGCCCATCGCTGCGCATCCGAAGTTGGTGTATGCTAACCATGGGTATTTGATTTTCTGCCTGCCAATGTTGCCCACCATCTACCGTGTAATACAACCCATAATCGGTTGCCGCAAACAAAACCTGCTCGCTCCACGGACTAACCTCTATACTGTTCACCGGCAATCCCAAGGGGAAATCTCCCGTTATATTTGTCCAAATAGGACTTGCATTGGCCTGAGTCACTTTCCACATCATTGGGCCTGAACTGTAGGTGCTAAAACCTATAAACAAGGAGTGGGTATCGATAGGCGAAGCTTTAATGCAACTCATAAATTTCCCAGACATCGTGCTGGGAATGGTTCCAGAAAGGTTGTCCTCATCGCCCGCTACCGAGCCAAAGGCATCCAATACCCGATAAAATTTTCCTGTCCCTCCAAAATAAACCGAAGGATATACCTCATTGGTAACACCAATGGCATATAAATTCGCAATGGGCGATGTTATCGGAAACCACAATGAGCCTCTGCTTATGGTCATCCAAGCCCGAAAACGCGTTACAAAATACAGCTGGTCTCCATCCAAAGTATTCCCTTCAAAAGGTGAAATAAACCAGGTGTTTTCGTCCACATTGTCATCGAAATCAGCATCTAAACCATTCAAAATATATTCGAAATCAGGAAATTGTTCGTGAATATTGTCCGACCTCAGCAAATGGCCATTCTGCCATGACACGTAACCTACGTTGTTTATTTGCTGATGCTTAAAGGCAAAACCTCCATCTCCACCAAACAACTTTTTGGTTCCTCCAAAAACCTGCTGACCTTGGTGGGTTCCATTGTCTTGGGTTCCCCCTATATAGGTTTGACCTGTTGGCCAATACGTTCCAGCATAAAACTGTGTAATTCGATACCCTTCATTCAACGATTGTACATAGGCAGTATTAACTTGCTGAAAAGTGTACCTGTACAATCCTCCATCATTGTAGGCCACAAAAACATTGTTTTGCCCTGGTAAAAAAGTAAATCCATGGTAATCTGCATGGCTGTCGGGCAACTCATCCCAGGTTGTTCCTCCATCGGTACTAAAACCTGAAGTTACCGACCCCACCAATACCCGCAAAGGATTTTGAGGGTCTACTTCTAAAGCCAAACAATACCAGGGAAAATAAAATCGAATGCCAAAACCCGAGGGGTTTCCTCTTAGTGTCCAGCTTCCGCCCGCATCGGTTGTTCTATATACTCCAATTACGTCGTCTCCATTCGTATCCTCTAAAATGGCATACCATACAGAACTGTCAGATGCTGCCACAGCCAATTCAATCCGGTTAAAATTGGGAGGCAAGCCAGACGAACTCATTACAAAACTCCCAGAAGTGCCGGTGTAAGATCGATACACTCCTTGTCCATGTACTCCAATGCAAACCGTCCCCGAGGGTAAAACATGCAAATCGGTAACGTTCGAATTCCCAAAAACCTGCTCGTACTGCTGTCCCTGATTTGTGAATCTCCATACCCCCCCCGTTGCTGTTGCCACATAAAATGTACCTGAATCTACCGGAGAAAAGGCAATGCGCCAAGAATACAAAAATGGAGAGGCCCCTGTACCCGGTATGAGCTGAAAAGATTGGGCGTCGTCCCAGCTTTCAAAAATACCCGCTCCTGGAATCCCTGCCGAGTTTCCAGCAGGCTCGCCCGAACAATACACCCAGTGGTTGGAGTTAAAGGGGTCTTGAGCCATGCCCGTTACAGATAGATTCGTAGCATCGTCTTGAACCGGACTCCAAGAAAATCCAGAACTGTTGCTTTCCCAAATTCCTCCGCTAATACCAGCAGCCAAGTACCTTGAACTATCTCGAACATCTATGCAAAAAGCCCGTGTCCTTCCTCCTACATTTCCCGGCCCCAATTCAAATAGGTTTTCTAAAATCCCCCCCGCCTTTGCACTTCGAGCTTGCAGTGCACTCTGCCGAGCCAATCGTATTTTTTCAAGGTCTTCAAAGCCTCCGGTAAATCCCCGCATTTCGCGCCATTGACTCAACCAACCCGGATTCATCGGCTCTCCCTTGGGCTTTTCTGGCTTTGAATGCCTCCCTTTGGTAAATACATGGGGCAGCAATATCAAAACACCCATCAATAAGGCCAACCGAAGTCCTATGGTTTCTTTCTTCTTCATGCTCAAAGATACAATCCCATCTTTACTTTAATTCAAATCCGTCAAAGCCAGCCCTCAATTTATCCCTCTTTTTTTTCCCTTTTTTCCCCATTGATTGCTATCAAGCCTTTTCTTGTGCTTACTTTTTTAATTTTACGTATCTATGCCCCAGCCATATAGCTTAACTTTACTATACCTGTACCTTTATTATAACTTCAAATGGCCTCTGAAAAAACCCAAACCTGGTTGCTTATTTTGGTAGCTTCCCTCGGATATTTTGTTGATATATACGACCTTATACTTTTTCAAGTTGTAAAAGAAGCCAGCCTAATCGACCTTGGTATAACCGATGAACTGCTCCGAAAATCGCATAAAATTGCGCTGTTCAACTGGCAAATGTCGGGCATGCTTGTCGGTGGATTAATTTGGGGCATTTTGGGCGACAAACTGGGTAGGCTAAAAACCCTATTTGGCAGCATTCTCTTGTACAGCTTAGCCAACATTGCCAACGCTTATGTTTGGGACATACCCTCGTATGCCGCTGTTCGCTTTTTGGCTGGCCTAGGCCTTGCGGGTGAACTCGGCGCCGGAATTACCCTGATAAGTGAGGTAATGCACAAAGACAAACGCGGCTATGGCACCATGATTATGGTTACCTTCGGGGCCCTCGGAGCCGTTTTCGCTTACCTGGTAGCCGAAAGCTTCAGCAGCTGGAAATCCGCCTATTGGGTGGGGGGAATTATGGGGTTGGCATTGCTCGCATTACGCCTCGGCACTATGGAAAGCAAGTTGTTTAATGCCATAAAACACGAAAAAAACCGAGGCAACTTCTTCCTACTTTTTAAGTCAAAATCCCGGCTCTTTACCTATTTGGCATGCATTGGAATGGGTTTGCCCGTTTGGTACGTGGTCGGAGTTTTGATTGCTCTCATTGATTCCCATTTTTCAAAAGCGCTTCATTTTCCTTTCCCTATTCAGGTCGGAAAGGCTATTATGTTCGTTTACATCGGTCTCTCGGTGGGCGATTTGTTGGCGGGATTGCTCTCGCAATGGTTTAAAACAAGGCTTAAAGTGGTGCTGGCTTACCTTATTTTCTCTGCACTTATGTCGGCTTTGTACCTGAGCGGTTACTTCGCCCAGCACTCGAATTTGATCTACGGAATTAGCTTGTTGCTGGGCATTAGTACCGGCTATTGGGCTTTGTTCGTTACGGTTTCGGCCGAGCAATTTGGCACCAACATTCGCTCCACGGTTGCCAATACGGTTCCCAATTTTGTTCGCGGGGCAGTTGTTCCAATCACCCTGCTTTTTAAATATTTGGCCGAAATACCTCAGCTTGGAGCCATCGGCAGTGCAAGCATTGTGGGGCTAATTTGCATTGGAATCGCCATCATCAGTACGCTATACCTGAAGGAATCTTTCGGCAAGGACCTCAATTTCAGTGAAAATTAAGTTGGTTTTTGGGCGGTTGCGGGCTTTCAGCACTTGTCCGCAGGCCTAAAGGGGGCAAAGCTGGGCTAAAAGTAGCTCCTAAAGTCGCTCTTTTTTCCCTGCTTTGCCTGCCCTTTAGGTCTTTGCGGGCAAGTTGCTTCAATCCCTACCGCAAGCCTCCCATTTTCCAACCCGCCTAAACCCCGATTATGGCCTCTAAACAAACACGTTAAGGCCTTATTCCTTTGAGCTCAATTCAAGCCAAAATCCAAATTATCGTTAAGCAAACGATTTCCTTCGCTCCCTTTACCCTACCTTTGCTTCCTGTTTTTACTTTGAAATTTTACCGGTGAAACCAACTCTGCGCATCTTATTTCCTCTGCTCGCAATTTTAGTTGTCCTAGCCCTTTTAAAATGGTTCCGAACTACCGATTCTCAATCTGGCCCTAAATCCAATTCAACCGCGGTACAGCAAGGTTTTGTCTGTTCAGTTCAATTCAATGCCCCATCCGTTGAATTCTCCGGAGAACTACTCCCCGTTCAATCCCTTTCGGTTATTCCTGAAGTATCGGGTAAAATTCAATCCATCTTTGTTAAAGAGGGGGCCTCCGTTAAAACCAATCAAATTCTAATTCAAATCGATGACCAGGAATGGCAAGCCGCTCTAAATAAAGCCGAAGCCAATTTCCGTATGGCCAATTCTAAAGCTGACCGATTAAAACCATTGGTAAGCAGCGGCTCCATCTCTCAATTGGAATTCGACGAAGCCTTTTTCAATGCCAAACAAACAAAAGCCGAGTACGATTTGGCCTTGCTTCAGGTTGAACGCTGCAAGATTAGGGCCCCCTTTAATGGTTTAACCTCGCTTTTCTATTTAAGTAAAGGACAATTTGTAAAGGCGGGCGAGCCCCTGTTTAACTTAATGCAAATCGATGAACTTGACCTATCGTTTCAGGTTCCAAGCAAATACCTGAACAACATCCAATCGGGCGACTCTTTGTGGATTCACCTTCCTGGAGGCGCCCCCATTTCTATTGAACCCGACCGTATTGCTCCAAACCTTGATTCCGATTTCCGAAACACCTTGGTTAAAGCCCGTATAAAGAATCCTGCCCTAAAGCTAAACCCCGGCACCGTGGTTCAGGTATTTCTTAAACCCGCCAACCCAAATTCAATTTGGATTCCGGCCCAAGCAGTTGTACCTCAACTTAGAGGCTTTTATGTGGCTAAAATTGTGTCAGGAACCGTGGCCTTTGTTCCCGTCAACATTGGCACCCGTACCGACAAATCGGTCGAAATTACCCAGGGGTTAATGGCCAACGACACCCTTCTTACCACAGGCCTTCTACAGGTAAAACCGGGCGACAAAATAGCCGTTTCTATTTCCCAAACACCTAGTTCCATTCCATGACTTTACCCGAGCTCAGCCTAAAAAGGCCCGTTCTGGTTTTGGTGTTAAACCTTTTCCTGGTCCTGTTTGGGATTCTTGGATTTGGATTTTTAGGCGTTCGGGAATTCCCCTCGGTTGACCCGCCTGTAATTACGGTGAGCACATCTTACGCTGGAGCCAACCCAGATATTGTAGAAAGCCAAATTACCGAACCCCTCGAAAAAGCCATCAACGGGATTGCCGGAGTTCGAAGCATATCTAGCAGTTCAAATCAGGGTAAAAGTCAGATTAGGGTTGAATTTGAACTTGCCGCCGATTTAGACGATGCCGCCAACGATGTGCGTGATAAAGTAGGCCAAGCCTTAAATGCCCTTCCCGCTGACATCGATGCTCCGCCCGTCGTAACCAAAGCCGATGCCAATTCCGACGCCATTCTCTCTATGCTGGTTCAAAGCAACACCCGAACCCACTTAGAAGTGAACGATTATGCAACAAGGGTTATTTTAGAGCGAATTCAAACCATTCCAGGGGTAAGCACAGTTCAAATTTGGGGCGAAAAACGCTACGCCATGCGCATTTGGCTCGATCCTTACAAAATGAAAGCAACGGGCGTTGACCCGAATCAGGTTGCTCAAGCCCTACAGCGTGAACACGTTGAACTGCCGGCCGGAAAAATATCCGGCATTCAAACCGAACTTACCCTTAAAACCATGGGGCAGTTTAAAACAGCCTCTGAATTCGAAGATTTGGTTATTGCTCAAGACCAATTCAAAACCATTCGCCTTGGCGACATTGGTCGGGCCGAATTGGGTGCCGAAAAAGAAGAAACCGTTCTTAAAGAATCGGGAATCCCAATGGTTGCCCTTGCTGTTGTTCCCCAACCTGGTGCAAATTACCTTGATATTGCCTCTGAATTTTATCGGCGATACGAGCTATTAAAGAACGAGGTACCCAACGACATTCGCCTGGACATTGCGCTGGATTCCACCATTTTTATTAAAAAATCCATTGGCGAGGTAGCCGAAACCCTTGTCATTGCTGTGCTACTGGTCATTATCATTGTATTTTTATTTTTCCGAAACTTCAGTGTTGCTTTCCGCCCGCTTATTGATATTCCCGTCTCTTTAATCAGCACCTTTTTTGTTATGTATGTGCTGGGATTTTCTATAAATGTCCTCACGTTACTCGCCATTGTCCTGGCTACCGGTTTGGTGGTTGACGACGGCATTGTGGTTACCGAAAACATCTTTAAGAAATTAGAACAAGGCAAGTCGAGGCTTTCCGCCGTTCAAGAGGGCGCAGCTGAAATTAATTTTGCTGTCATTTCTACCTCCATTGCCCTTGCTGTTGTATTTCTTCCTATTGTCTTTCTTCCTGGTTTCGTTGGGCGACTTTTTCGTGAGTTTGGTATCGTAATGGCTACCGCAATTATGGTTTCTGCCTTTGTTTCGCTCACCCTTACTGTGGTTCTTAACTTTTGGCTGGCTCCCAAAACTGGCTACAAAACCTCCGCATTTTATCAAAAAACCGAACCCTTTTTTCAAAAACTCAATTCCCGATACCAAGATTCCTTGGCTCCTTTTTTCGCGCATTCGTATTTGGCATGGGGCATTTTTGCTGGTTCAATTCTGGGCATTTTCCTGCTCTATCGTTCTTTACCTAAAGAACTGGCTCCCTTAGAAGACCGAAGTTCCCTACGTGCTATTGTGTCGGCACCCGAAGGAGTTTCCTACGAATACATGTACCATTACATGGATAATTTGGTGCAAATGAGCATGGATTCTGTTCCAGAAAAAACCATCGTTTTATCGGTTACATCCCCTGGTTTTTTTGGAAGTGGAGCCCCCAATACGGGGTTTTTACGCGTCCGTTTGAACGAACCCGACAAACGCCAACGCTCTCAAGGCGACATCGCAACAAAATTAACCCGCGACCTAAACTCCCTTGGTCAAGGCAGGGTTTTTATCGCTCAAGAACAAACCATTTCTACTGGGAACAGACTGGGTAGGCAATTGCAACTGGTCATTCAACATTCCCAATTTGACTCCATTAAACTTTGGCTTCCTGCCATTTTAGATAGCATGAGAACCTCTCCAAAATTATCTGGAGTCGATGTAGACCTAAAGTTCAATAAACCCGAAAACCAAATATCCATTTCAAGGGCCAAGGCTGCCAGCCTCGGCCTTTCGGTTCAAGACATCAACAATACCCTTCAATTGGCGTTTACAGGAAAACGGCTGGGCTATTTTACCAAAGACGGTAGGCAGTATCCCATCCTGGTTCAAATGCAACGAACGCACCGAAACGAACCCAGCGATATCCTAAGCCTGAATACAATAAATTCAAAAGGAATTCCTGTCCCTCTAGAAAATGCAGTTGAAATTCAAGAAGTTACTGCATCAGCTCAAATTTACCACTACAACCGATACCAATCGGCTACCTTACAAGCAGACCCCGCCGAAGGATTTGCTCTTGGAGAAGCCATCGATGAAATGAACAACATTGCCGATGCCATTTTACCCCCTGATTTTTCAAAGGAATGGACCGGACCTTCAAGGGATTTTCTGGAAAGCTCAGGAAACTCAACCTGGGCCTTTATTTTTGCCCTTGTTTTGGTTTATTTGATTCTTGCGATTCAGTTCGAGAGCTTTTCCGACCCCTTTATTGTTATGCTTACCGTCCCCCTGGCTCTATTTGGCTCTTTGTACGCACTTTGGGCATTTGGTTTTACCCTTAACATCTTCTCCGAAATTGGCATCATTATGCTCATTGGCCTGGTAACGAAAAACGGTATTTTAATTGTTGAATTTGCAAACCAACTCCAAAAGCAAGGGTATTCAAAGGCAAAAGCAGCTCAAAAAGCCGCTGCCGATCGTTTTCGTCCCATTTTAATGACCTCCCTTGCCACCGCTTTGGGCGCTTTGCCCATTGCGCTATCCCTTGGGGCTGGTTCCGAATCCCGGCAACCCCTAGGAACCGTAATTGTGGCAGGCATTGTGTTCAGCTTGATTCTAACACTGTACCTGCTTCCTGTTTTTTATACCAACCTTAGCCGATTTAAGGTCAAACAGCCTATGCCTTTATGAGGAGTGTATTCCGCTTTTTCCTTTGCATTTCTTCCCTAGGATTCTGTTTTCATTCAGCCAAGGCTCAATCCCTTAGCCTTGAAGACTGCTTGAAATTAGGCCTGGAACATAACCTACAGCTAAAATCGGCAAAACTTGAATTGCAAAACCAAAATAAAAAAGCGAATTTATCTACCGCAGGGGCCTTACCGGATTTTGCCCTGCGAACCGACCTAAACAACAGCTCTTCTAATCTAAGGCAATCTTTTTCAAATGGCATTCAGGTAGAACAATCTGGGGTATCTTCTTTGGGATTATCGGCAGGCGCCGACCTGCAATGGACACTTTTTGATGGTTTGGGCATGTTCTTTCGCTTCCGCGCCTTAAAGCAAGAATCCGATGTCAAATCTCTTGAATTCACCGTTCTGACATACGAACAAACTGCACTCATTTCAAAGGCCTTTTTTAAAGCTCGAGCCCTGCAAATAAAGAAAATGCACCTTGATGAATTGATTGCAAGCCAGAAAAAACAACTCGATTTGGCGAACGAAAAATGGAATGCAGGTATTTTGCCCAGGCAAACCGTATTGCAGCTTACCATAGAATACAATAAAAGCAAAATCCAATGGATAAAATTGGATTCTGAAGGTAAAAACAGCCTGACCGACCTAGCCGAAAAAATTGGATTTGCTCAACCCTTTGGTACGGTTGATACCGTTATTCCCAAGCCACTTTTGCAACTTCCAGGGTTGGAACAGCCAAAACCAAATTGGGAAACAACCCCAATGCTTCAGCAGCTCAAATCTGAAGAAAAATGGCTTTCCTTAAACCTACAATCCAAAAAAAGCCAGCGCTACCCCACCTTGGCTTTAAATTCATCCTTTCAATTTTCTCAAACCGATAACAGCGCCGGATTTTCCCTTTACAATCGTTCATTCGGACCTACCCTTGGGCTAGGATTTAGGCTACCCCTTCTGGGAAGAAATCAAATTCAAAATTCGATCCGCGATGCCAACCTTGCCCTTGAGGTCAATAAGCTAAATCAAGATAAACTTGAACGGTTTTTGAATCTAAACCATAAAATAGCCTCCCAACGGATTTTTGGGCTGCGTCAACAATTAGATTTGGCAAGGCAAAACGCGGAAACAGCAACAGAAAATCTAACCTTAAACACCCTTGGATTTGAAAAAGGAGCATTGAACCTAGAAACCCTAATTCTAGCCCAGCAAAGTTGGTTGCAATCCCAAATCCTAATTGAAGATTTAATCTTAGAATGCCTTGAAATTATTTTAGACGAAAATACCCGAATGGGCACGCTTAATTTCAGGAATTAAAATCGGTGAATGATTTTTAATTCATGTTCATGCAATTCCGCCTGAGCTTTGTCTAAATCTTCGGCAAAACCCAACAAATAGCCACCGCCTCCGCTTCCACACAACTTTAAATAATACGATTGAGTGTCTAAGCCCTTTTTCCAAACCTTCCTAAATCTTCTGGGTATCATTGGATTCAAATAACTCAAGGCCAATGCCGACAATTCTTTAAGGTTCTCAAACATCTCCTGAGCTTCCCCCTTCAAAAACGCCTTTATGCAATTATCGCTAAAGGGAATTATTTCTTGTTTTACCACAGCCAAAAACCCTTCTTCTTTGCATTTATCTAAAAACAGGTTGACCAAGGGTTGGGTATTTCCAGGCTTTCCGGTATTCAACAAGAAAATGCCTGCCTTCCCAGTCAATTTGCTTTCAGGCAAACCCACTTTGTTTATGTTGTCTTTAGACTCAATCAACATGGGTTGACGCAAATAACAAATAAGGGGATCCATTCCGCTGCTTTTTCCATGAAAAAAGCTTTCCATTCTAGCCAAACTCTCTTTCAACCTGACCGTATCTTTTCCCGACAAAACGGCCGAATTCGATATTTTCTCTAGGGCATAGCGGTCGTACACTGCGGCAACCAAGGCCCCCGAACTTCCAACACCAAACCCTTGAGGAATCGATGAATCAAACACCAGACCTGCCTCAATATCTCGTTCAAAGGTTTCAATATCCAAAACAAAAGGGAGTTTCTGAAACTCAATCAATTCCGAAAGATGGGCAGCGTATTTTTTTAAACTTTGATTGGATTTTTTCGCTTCAATTTCATTTAAAAAACTTGGTTCGAACGTCAACCTACCTGCAAATTCATCAAAAGGAATACTCAAAGCCATGGCATTGTGAATTACCCCGTATTCGCCAAACAGCAAAATTTTTGAATTAAAATCGGCTAAGGGTTCGCTCATTCTTTTGAATTTAGTTCTACAGGACCTGTACCCATGGAATCAATCAGATTTTTACCCCGACAAAAATCCTGAGTTAGGTTGTCTATTAGCGTCTTGACTCTATTTTCGATGGTTGCTGGATATAGTAGGTGAATATTAGGACCTGCATCGAGCGTGAAACAAACGGGCAAGCCTGTTTGTTTACGAAAAGCCCTAATTTCTTCAATCACGGCAATGGTGTTGGGCCTCATCAATAAATAATTAGAAGCAGAGGTCATCATCATGGCATGCAACGATAAGGCTTCTGCCTCTGTCAATTCAACAAACCCCTCTGCATCGCCTTCTTTAAGAATGGATAAAAGCCGTTGGGTGTGGGCTTCAGCTTGAAGAAATCTTCGCCCAGAAAACCAGTGGTCAACCATAAGACCATGGCCAATTGTGCTGCTAACCTTTTTCTCGGCTTGATCCACCAGCAATATGGAATCCTTCATTCCCTTAAATACAGAATGAACTTGAAATGGAAGCGGGGCTCCTTCTTCTAAGCTGCTGTTTAATCCTTCGGCTTTTCCCCAACTAACAAAGCCCCCGAACAACGACCGGCAAGCACTTCCACTTCCTAACCGTGCCCAGGAAGAGGCTATTTGAAAAAAATTATGTGGACGTTCCTGTTCCCTGAATTTAAATTCCAAATCGAGAAGGCAAAGCGCCAAGGCAGCCATTCCTGAGGCCGAAGAAGCGATACCCGCAGAATGAGGAAAAGTATTTGAAGAAGAAATACGCAAGGAATGTTCCTTCCAAAAACGGCAATCGTCTCCCAACAAATGCAACAATGCCCAAATTTTGGTTTCGAAGCTTTCCTTCCTTTCTCCATCCAAATAGAAATGCACTTCGGTACCCTTTCCACTCAAAGGCAAGACCTCGACCTTGGTTTGGGTGCATGCGGCCTCAAGGCTTAAAGAAATGGATGAATTGCAGGGAAGTTGAATTCCGTATTTTCCCCAATACTTTACAATGGCAATGTTTGACGGGGCCTGCCAAAACGAAACCAAACTCATCCAAAAAGGATTAAAGGTTGGTTTTTCTCTACTGCCTGCCCCTGAACAACTTTAATTTCAGACACCAGCAAATCTCCAGGAGCTTTTAGTACGTTTTCCATTTTCATGGCCTCTAAAATGAGCAACGGATCCCCTTTCCGAACCAAATCTCCAGTTTTAACAGGAATAGACAAAACCAGTCCAGGCATGGGCGACTTAAGGTCGGTTGCCTTTTTGCCCGCTGGGTCTGGCAAGCCCAAAGCCAACAACTGCAAATCCTGTGCATCCTGCACCCGCAATTCAATCCTATGGTGTTGAATTAAAAGGACCACAGTCCTTAAACGAAAGTCAACCTCGATTATGGATGCACGTATCCGCTCTCCTTTTATTTCAACATAAAAACCATGAAATGAATCGCCTTCAACCTTAATATTACCCGAAAAGCCAGGTGCATTCCAACCATCAAGGGAAGAACCCTCCACCTGAAAAACCTTGTCTAGGGTCGATATGCTAAAGTTTCCAGACATGTTCAATTGATTTGGGCAAAGGTACATAGATTCACGTAGTTTTTTGTTGGTTTTAACGTAATCTCAAAAAGGCTTTTCTTAGCAGCGCTCAGGTAAGCGATTTCAACCCTTCAGCCCAGTGTTTTGTACTACCTTCGTTCTCGGTTTCCAAATAGATATGCCTAAAAAATACCCTGAACTTTCCCTTCACCCCTCTAAAGTTGCTTCCATACAACGAAAGCACCATTGGGTTTTTTCTGGTGCCTTAAAAAAAATACCCGAAGGCATTCAACCCGGCGAATGGATTTACCTTGAGGCCCAAGGAAAAATCGTCGCTTCAGGGTTTTTCAATCCTGGCTCAATAGCCGCTCGAATTGTTGCCTTTGAAAAAAGGGAGCCTTCCGTTGATTTGTTTAAAGAAAAGATTGAAAGCAGCATCCTACTTCGAAAACAGCTGGGTTCAAACCTTCTTAAAAACACCGATGCCTTTCGACTTTTTCATGGAGAGGGCGATGGATTGCCTGGCCTAATTATTGATTCTTACAACGGGCATTTGGTTGTTCAATCTCACCATGAAGGCATTGATTTGTACAAAAAGGAAATTGCATCTGCCATTCTGGAGCTGCTGAATCCTGAAACCGTGTTTTGGAGACAACCCTATCTCAAAGAGCAAGGAAATGGGGAATGGATCTTAGGAGAGAAATCAAGAACTGAAATCCAAGAAAACGGATTAAAAATGACCGTAGATTGGGTAAAGGGCCAAAAAACAGGACTCTTTTTGGACCAACGCGATAATAGGGCTCTGCTTGCTAAAATAGCAAACAAAAAGAGTGTTCTTAATTGTTTTTGTTATGAGGGGGGGTTTAGTCTTTCTGCCATTCAGGGCGGAGCCAAACAGGTGGTGTCGGTCGATATTTCTGACCGTGCCATTGAGGCTACCTTAAACAACGTGCAATTAAATTTTCCAAAGGCGAAGCATCTGGCCCATTGCGCCGATGTTATGGATTACCTGAAGCAAGTTGAATCTGGTTTTGATTTGATTGTACTTGATCCTCCTGCCTTTGCTAAAGGATTAAAATCTAGGCACAAAGCCATTCAAGCCTACCGGCGCTTAAATGGTTTGGGAATGAAGGCGCTTAAAAAACCGGGCTTTATTATGACCTATTCTTGTTCGGCCGTGGTCGATGAAGGCATGTTTAGACAGGCCGTTTTTGCAGCAGCACTCGATGCCCAAGTTTCGGTTCAAATTCTTCAAAAACTAGGACAGCCTTCAGACCACCCAACAAATTTGTTTCACCAAGAA